>JAAUXY010074641.1_pt1 | contig 57880 bp, 52 predicted proteins | sample 7278121 | NCBI WGS metagenome assembly JAAUXY01 (sample SAMN14350117, study PRJNA611818) | marine sediment metagenome | isolation source: surface marine sediment (1.8m) | place: French Polynesia: Moorea | collected 2018-08
ACGACCCGGTGGTGGCGAATTACCGCGTCCGGCGTTTGCTGGGATTGCAGGAAGAAGCTGTCAATACGACCGCTTGTTTCCTGCCGGCGGGTATCCCGCACTCGATGTTCTCACGTGCCGACAATCCGGGCGTCGACATGTTCTGGCTGGAAGCCTTCCACAATGGTGTCGTCGATTTCATCGTCAATGGCGCCGCTTTCCCGACGAACGGCGAGGTCAGCGAAGCCGAAGCGCCATGGGAACTGTGCCGCGTCGACTAGCCACTGATCGATGACTCAGGTAACTCGCCTGTCTCTGTTGCTCGTCCTTGTCCTGGCGCTGGTCGCGCTGCCAGTTGGGCCTGCACGCGCAAACTACCGACGACGAGTCGGCGACTCAGACGGCGCCCGACGAAGAGTCTGCGCCTGCCCCGGAAGAAACGCCGGCTGAGAAAGCCACGCGGCTGTTGAACGAGCCAGAAACGGAGGCCGAGAAATTCCCCGAGTTGCGCGCCGAAATCGCCGCGGCTACCGGCGAAGCGCGTGAACTGCTGACGCGCCAGTACCAGGATGACCAGATTCTATTTGGCACGGAACTGCACGACACCGCCGCATTGATTCGCGGAGGGCATCGAAATCCCGTTCGCGCAGCATACCGTGCACTATCAATACGAGGCGGGCCAGCCGCCGCCGAACTAAACTGCACTCACCCAGTCCCGTGCCTGGTCGAGATCGGTGTTGGCGAACAGCCTGATGTCACCAGCTAGCGGCTTTAGCGCCCGCACCATGCCGCGGATCCAGCCGACGTCTGTCACCACCGCAATCCGGTCGAAGTCGCGCAGATGATGCATGCCGAGGCGCGCATCGTCCCACAGCGCAGTCGTCGTGAAGCGCTCGAAGTCCGGGCCGAGGTGGTACAACAAGCGGACCTTCTCGTGACGGGTCAGGCGGTCTTCGAGAGCCGGCGTAATGGTCTGCGCGTAGTCCTCAGCCGTCACGCGACCACGGGCCGACAGGCCGAGTACCTTATCCGGCAGGTCAGTCAGGATTCTGATCATAGGAGGGCAGGCGTTAGAAACCAGCGACGCGCTGGATGGTCCAGAAGGCAGCGAGCGACCCGATACCATAAGCGGGCGCCAGCATCGCCCATTCCGGCCACGTCTGCCGGACGCGTTTCAGTACCGCAATCACGATCAACACCGCGGCGACAAACAACAACTGGCCAACCTCGACGCCGACATTGAAGCTGAACAACGCCAGCGGAATGGCGGACTGCGGTAGTCCGATTTCCGCCAGTGCGCCGGCGAAGCCGAAACCGTGCAGCAGCCCGAAGCTCAGCGCGACCAGCCACGGATAGCGTTCCGCGAGGCCGATCCGACCGCGCCGTTGATGCACCAATTCACTAGCGAGGAACAGGATGCTCAGTGCAATGACCGCTTCCACCGGCGCCTGCGGCACGTTCACGAAACCGAGCGCGGCCATGCCGAGTGTTACGCTATGAGCCAGCGTAAATGCAGTAATGGTTTCAACCAGCAAACGCAGACCGCGAACAATCAGAAGCAACCCGAGCACGAACAGCAGGTGATCGATCCCGAACAGAATATGCTCCACACCAAGAATCAAGTAGGCGCTAAAGACATCCCAGTTGGACTGACGCGCCGCTATGACGAAACTCGTGTCGTTAGGTTTCAGAATCACCGTTTGCGTGTCGCCGGAGGCCAGTGTGACCCGGGCGAGCACGTCGGTGATCGTCGTGGTCAGCCCCTTGACCTGGACTGTCTGGCCATCGAGTCCGATAACGCCGCAGTCGACGTGCCGTCGCACGACGTAACCACCCGGTGACGCATATTCACGTGGTTCACGCAGGTCGCGACAGTGCTCCGGCAGGCGCGCCTTAAGCGGCATGACCAGTTCCCCGCGCCGCGGGACCTTCCACAACAGTTCAAATTCGCCGACAGCGACGGCAAGTTCATTGATTTCGAGATAACCGGGCCGCGATTCGTGCGCGCCGGCGACGACGGGTAATAGCGTCAGCAGAAGCAGGAGCGTGCCGAGTCGTCGGGTCACGACGCGCCCGCAGCGTCGCTGGCTGACGGTATTGGCTCGACGATGATTTCGTACTGGACCTTCAGGCCTTCGACCAGGGCTTCGTCGGCTGCGCGCTTCTGTGCGTACTGGTATTCCTGCAGCACGCGTTCGCGCACGTCGGCGAGGGGTGGAATCCGGCTAGCCTCGCGATCGGTAATCCGCACCAGGTGCAAGCCAAAACCCGATTCAATTGGCCCGGTCCAGCCGTCTTCTGCATTCGCAAACAATTCCGCCGCGAATCTCGAGCCGAATAATGTCGCCACGTCCTGCTCGGACACCCGGCGGTATTCGAGCTGCATCAGGAAGCGATCGCCGCGATCCCGACTATCCGTAGTGCCGGCCGCACGCATTTCCTGCAAGACGAGTTCGGCGTCTGCCCGGGTCGCCGCGCCGCGCTTGTCCGGGCTGAAGTAGATATGCGAGAACGACAGCACGGCAGGTTCCGCAAACGTATCCGCGTTCTCAGTGTAGAAGCTGGCAAGGTCCTCTTCAGTAGGCTCGACGATCGCAGACAGATCCTCGGCGATGAACTCCATTTTCTGCGCGAGTCGGCGCCTGATGATGGTGTCATCCTTGTCCAGCCCGAGCGCCAGCGCCTCACGAAAAAGGACCTCCTCGCGAATTTGCTGGTTAATCAGGCCCTCGAGTTCGCTCTGTGTCGGCGGGCGGCGCCACTGCCGCCCGAAAATCTCGATCATGCGCTCGATGTCCGCCTGCGTGACGACAATCTGGTCGTCAGCCGGCCCACCGTCGTTCATCAGGCCATAGATAAGGAATAGCACTGCGCCGATAGCGAGGAAATGCACCAGCGGCTCGCGGAGGAGTTTGCCGATCATCGGGCTCTCGTGTTCCTGTACCGGGCTGCGATTTTCGCAGATTTCCGCGGCGGACACTTACCGGCGTTCAGCGCGGGCTATCGACCAGTAACTGGTTGAGCTCCACCACGTAGCCGTCGGGATCCTGCAGCACGCTAACCCGGACCGGAATGGTGCCGCTGCCGTCGTAGGATGGGTAGCTGGTCTCCTCGGGTTCGCTGAGCACGTTAACACCGGGCACCTGGCTGGCGCGGGCGAAAGTCTCGTCCAGGTTTTTCGCATTAAAAACGAACACCATGCTGCCGATGCTGAATGGTGTCGTCTTCTCGGCGGGCAACGGTTTGATCGGCTTCCGGTACTCGATTACGCCGATCAGGCCGATATAGTCGTCGTTGGCCTCGAGGAACACCAGGCGCAGCGATCGTTCGGCATCGTCGTCAGAGCCGGCATTCCGTGGCGTCCGGATGACGTTGTCGTAGACGACCTTGAGACCCAGAGCGTCGCGATAGAAGTCGAGCGTACGCTCCATATCCTCGACTACTAATGTCGTTCGCCGCAGGTCAATCGGCACTTGGCGGGCCTCCGGCACTGGCGCCGCCAGGGATTGCAAGGAAGAGCTGGCCAGCACCGCCAGCAGCACACTTAATACACGCATTTTTGCTCCCCTGTCGTTGTCAGACTGCGGGTGCGAATATCAGGCGGGCTCGCAAGCCCGGCTCATTGTCATCCAGCAGCAGCTTGGCTTTATGGCGATTCGCGATGGCCTGCACGAGGCTCAACCCGAGACCGGAACCGGGTGCGGAGCGGCTGTCGTCCAGACGGTAAAAACGCTGCAAGACCTGCTCGCGACGATCGGGCGGTATGCCGGGGCCATCATCGCTGACGGCCAGCGTCACGGTGTCGCCGTCGTCGTTGACGGCAACGCCGATGTTGCCACCGGGTTTGCCATATTTGATTGCGTTATCCAGCAAATTCGTCAGTGCCTGGAAAATCAGGTTGCGATCGCCGCGCACCATCGCCGACGCCGGGCTGGTGCAAGCGAGTGTCAACGACTGGTCTTCGGCAACTGCCTGGTAAAGCTCGCAGGCATCGCGCGTGATCTCGGCGAGGTCGACTTCGATCAATTGCGCGTCGCTGGCGCCGGATTCGATGCGTGTGATGCTGAGCAATGCCCTGAAGGTATCCAGCAGGCCATCGGCATCCTGGAGGCAGGCATCGATCTCGTCGATATCACTTTCACGGGCGTCTAATCGCAGGCTTTCCAGGCGACCGCGCAAGCGCGTTAGTGGTGTCCGCAGATCGTGCGCGACGTTGTCGGACATGTGGCGAATACTGTCAAGCAGTGACTCGATCTGATCCAGCATCGCGTTGAGGTTGAGCGAGAGCTGATCAAATTCGTCACGCGTGCCGCGCGTCGGCATACGGCGGGACAGGTCGCCGGCCATGATCTGGCGGCTGGTGGTATTGATCGCGTTGACGCGTTTCAACACGTTATTGCTCATCAACAGGCCACCGGCGAATGCCAGCAACAACGTGACACCCAGGACGATGACGAAGACCCGATCCAGAATCTCCGTCAAAGCGCCGAACGCCTGGATTTCGCGCCCGACCAGCAGCCAGGCGCCACCGGGGAGGCTCACCACGCGGCCACGGCCCTCGAGAACCTCTCCGGAGCGACGTAAATTGAACGCCACCCAGCCGTCGCCGCTGGGTTGCAGGTTGGGCCAGTCCGCCAGGTTACCGGCCAGCGGTTGGTATTGCGGATCGACGAGCAGATAGAAAGATTCGGCCGAACGTTCGGCGATCTGTCGCGCCTGGATGAAGGGTCGCAGCGTGTCGACGCCGCCAAGTCGATAGAGCAGGGCAAATGTTTCGGCAGACTCGGTGACCATCCGGTCGGCGCGTTTTTCGATGAAACCGGTGATTGCCCAATTGATCACGCCCATGAGAATAGTGACCGAGACGAAGAACAACACCATATAACGCAGCGTCAGCGCGAATGTCGTGGTGCGAAGTTGTTCGGCCAGTCGCATGGTTGTCAGACCTGGTCGGTGATCTTGTAGCCGGCTCCACGCACGGTCTGGATCAGAGCGCGGTCACGGCCCTTGTCGATACGGGATCGCAACCGGCTGATGTGTACATCGATAACATTGGTTTGCGGGTCGAAGTGATAGTCCCAGACGTTTTCCAGCAGCATCGTGCGCGTGACAACCTGGCCGGCATGCCGCATCAGGTATTCCAGCAGCTGGAAATCACGCGGCTGCAATTCCACCAGCTCGCCATCCCGTCGGACTTCCCGGCTCAGGAGGTCCATTTCCAGTGGGCCCACCTGCAGGCGCGTTTCGTTCGCCGCGCCGCCACGCGAACGTCGGGTCAACGCATCCAGACGCGCCTCCAGCTCGCTGAACGCGAACGGCTTGGTCAAATAGTCGTCCGCGCCGGCCTGCAAGCCCTTGACGCGATCGTCGACCTGGCCAAGCGCGCTCAGGATCAGCACCGGGGTGTCGTTCTCCGAAGCGCGCAATGTACGGAGGATCGATAAGCCGTCCACACCGGGCAGCATCCGGTCAATGATCAGTGCGTCGTATTCCTCCGTCGTCGCGAGGAACAGGCCATCCTTGCCGTTGTCTGCGTGGTCCACGGTATGCCCGGCCTCGCGCAGGCCCCGGCACGTGAACTCGGCCACGCTGCTGTCGTCTTCAATTACCAGGATCCGCATGGAATGGTGCGTCCTCTCTCGTCCGGTCGGCCCGGCCATGGTATGAAAAAACGCCGGTCCGCATCTGCCGACCGGGTCAAATCTTGGAAAAAGAATAATATAAACAGTGTCTTGCGATAAGCCCCCGAACATTAATGATTGTTAATGCCGGGGAAAGGCCCTGTAAAGTCCGGGGTCCCTACTATGCTTACATCGATCGCCGGACTGGACCGGCGGCCGGAACATCGGAGCCCCCTTTCTCCGTGTCGCGACTCCCGGTCAAAGGTCCGCTCGGCGTCCCGATGACGCAAAGATCTTCCCATCACTATCCCCTCGCATTGGCCCGGACAGGAAGTCCGGGCCTTTTGCGTTTTCGAGGGATGAACGGCAGCCCGCGGCTACTTTTGCCAGGCCCAGCGCGGCACCGTATGCCATGCCTGGTTGATGCGGTCATCCAGTGCCGCATAGTCGGGCTCAAGCCTCCGCAACAACCCGTGAAAGCGTGGGCCGTGACTCATGTATCGCGTATGACACAGTTCATGGAGCAGCACGCAACGCACCAGTTCGGGTTCGAGAAACAGCAGCAGGTAGTTCAGACTCAGCGTGCCGGACGAGGAATAGCTGCCCCAGCGCGTTCGCTGCCCACGAATCGTGAGTTTTTGGTAACTGAAGCCGTGACGCGACGCGAGTTGTTCGGTCCAGGGCTCGAGCAGGCGCCTGGCACGGCGAGCCAGCCATCGGCGGAGCACCCGCTGTTGCGTTTTGGCTTCCTGATCCGGCGCCGTCACGCGAAGGTCGTCCCCGGCCTCGACGACTCTCGCGTGTCGCTTGTCGGACTTCTGGTATGTGACTGCCCACTGCCGATCGAGCGCAGCCAGGCGAATGGTTGCAGGTAACGACTGCAGCGCGTCATCCGGCAGAGATCGACGGAGTCCTTCCGCTTTGCGAACCTGTTGATCAATCCACGGCCCCCAAGTCTTTAGCAGTCGCGGCACACGTCGTTCATCGAAGCCGCGAGGCAGAGTCACTGTTATTCCATCGTAGACACAGACAGTGACGCTCGGTTGGCGCGCGCGTCCGGAAACCCTGACCCGATACGGCATCAGGCCCGGTAATTCGATCTGTGATGACACCCGGGTTACAGCTTTGCTAATCTGCAGTCGGTCGGACAACAGCAATCAGTATAAACACGTATACCGGCCGCGTACATTCGCGATTTCCAGACGGACACCTTGCTGGTTCAATCGGGAGTGCCGACGTGTTGGCGGGGGAAGGGTAGTCTGCATGGGTGGGCTGCGAACGTTCATTGAAGTCATACAGGATTTCCTGTATCGGGGCGGCAATGTCATTGCCGTGATCGCGTTCGTGATCTTCGTGATGTGGACGTTGATCCTCGAGCGCGTCATCTATATCACGACGGAACATCGCGCCCGTGTCCGTGCTGGTCTGGCAGAAATCGAAGAGCGCCCGGACAAGGACTCCTGGCACACGGTAGCAATTCGCGAAGGCATCGTGTCGCGGATTGCCCAAAGGCTTCGCACCAATATTCCGATGATCAAGACGCTCGCGGCGGTGTGCCCTTTGTTGGGCCTGCTCGGCACCGTGACCGGCATGATCGTCATTTTCGACGTGATGGCTGCGTTCGGTAGCAGCTCGCCGCGCTCCGTGGCTTCCGGTGTGGCTCAGGCAACCATGACGACCATGGCCGGTATGGTAGGCGCGCTCAGTGGCGTATTCCCCGCGGCATTGCTGGCGCGCCGGACGAACGCTGCAGTCGCCAACCTTGAACAGGACATCGTGCCTGCCGCCGCGCACCCGGCGCCATTTATCGGCACGACGACCTTGCCGGTGCGGTTGCTTATTTCCATGGCGTTGTCGTGGGTCATTACCGCGGTGCTCGTATTCGGCATGCAGTCACTGATCGCGACGGGCAAAAAAGCGCTGACCGAGGACTACACGGTTTACATGGCAGAGTTCGTGCGCATCGCGCGTGAGGAAACGCTCGAGACCAAGGAGCTGAAGCCGGAGCGTCCGGATGTGCCAGATGAAACGCCAGACACGACCGTAAGTCCGGAGCTCGAATCGGCCGATTCGCTGGGCGTGGAGCCGGTCGTCGTCAGCGCCGGGGCGGCGTCACCCGATATGAGCCTGAGTGTCGCAGGCTTGACTGGTTTCGAAATGGCTGACGCGGACTATATGCCGCTGGTCAAGGTGTTGCCAATCTATCCCCGCCGCGCCCAGGCGCTCGGCCTGGAGGGCTGGGTGCTGGTTCGCTTTACGGTGACGACGACCGGTGCAGTGAAAGATGTGGTCGTCGTCGAATCAACCGACAAGATCTTCGAGAAAGCCGCGGTCCAGGCAGCGCTGAAGTTCAAGTACAAACCGCGCGTCATCGACGGCGAGCCAGTCGAAGTGACGGGAGTCCTGCACTACATCAAGTTCGGCATCGAAGACGGCTAATCGCCGAACACGATCGATTTCAGCACGCCGTCCTCGAACGTGAGCGTCGCGGGCTTTTGGCGTGCCCCCCGCTTGTAGTACCAGATTTGCGCTTCGTAGCTGCCCAGCACCCGATTGCCGGAGCGCACCGGTCGTTCTTCCACGGTCTTTTCGGTTGGCTGGCCGCAGTAACGCATGACCTCGGCGGTAGACATCCCGCGTGAGATTATTTTGCTGCCACAGCGCAGGGTATCCTGCGCGGCGGGCGCTGTCGGCGCAGCCAGCAACAGCAGGCTGCTGAATAGCAGAATCCTGACCATGTTCATGCCCTTCGTGACCGACTGCCAAGACGATCGGCCGAATTATGCCGCGCCGGATACCGCCTGCCCACCAAACCAGTTCACAGTCCCGGAACGACTCAATTCCGGGGTTGATTCGGACTCACATGGGGTCATGACGAACGTTCGTCTCGGCATTGTGGTTTGCTGTTTGGCCCTATACATCTGGCCCGATTCTCTCGCTGCGCAGGAGATCGAGCCGCGAACCTATTCGAATACACCGGTCGGTGTGAGTATCGTCGGCACAGGGTACACCTGGACCAATGGTGCGGTGCTACTCGATCCGGCGTTGCCGATCGAGGATCTCGATGCGGATTTGCATGCGGTTTTCCTTCGCTATGCTAGGGCCTTCGGCTTGCTCGGTCAGAACGCCAAGTTGAAACTGGTAGCGCCGTACGTCATATCGGTTCCAACCGCCGGACCGCCCGGTTTGAAATCGGTGCGTCGCAGGCTTTTGGCAACTGGACGCTCGAAGTGGCTGGCGAGGGCGGTTCGTCAACCGTCGACGGCGAGCGAACACACCCGCCAGCGCAACTGGCGTTTCAGCGCGGTACTCGCGTACCCATCAATCGCCAGCACGGCGTCAATCTGGTGCTTGGATCCGGTGTGGTTGACAAAGCCGGCTCGGATTTCCACGTAGTTGGCTTGGGCTATCAGTACGCCTGGGGTTTCTAGCGCGAGATTGCGATGTCAAACCGTCGGGCAGCCCCCGGGTTCGTCCAGGGTCGCTTCCTTCAGGCGCGTTACCAGATTGCCGACGATCGGCGCCTTGCCGCGAACTTCCAGCACCACGCGGCTCTCGGGTTCGACGAAAATCTCGATTTCTTCTTCCAGGCCGAGGAACTGGAATTTCACGTCTTCTTGTGGCTCGACCGGTTCCCCGTCGACCGCGATTCGAATTGCCGGAACTTCACCTTTGCACTGCCAGCTGCCGTTCGGTGCAGAGAGCTTGTAATTTACCTTGCGCGGTGATGCGTCGAGTCCGGACAGCCTGACCCGCACAACCTTGCGATCGGAGATAGACAACAATTCAACCGGCGGAATACCTGGGCCGATGTCGGCCGCGCCGGTGAGGTACAAAAGGCCTAGCGGCTCGACAATTGGTGCGCCATAAGCGGCTTCAGCAATCGTTCGCCACTCCGTCTGAATGGTTGGCCAGGTGGGCCAGGGGTCTTTGCGCTGGTCTCGATTGCCCGGACGGTGCGTGCGGACAAAAATCCCGGTATCCGTGTATCGATAAATGCGATGCTTGGTGCGATCGCCGTCCTCGTCCAGGGCGTACTGAATCGCCTGCGCGCTGTCTGGGAACATGTGGTACTGGATGCGCGACTCCTTGCCAAAGTACTTCGTGACTGCGCCGAGACTGGCAACAGTATCGCCGGGCATGACCGGATTGCCCTGGTCGGTCGGGATGATGACATCTGCCAAACTGGGCGAATCGACGAACGCTAGCTTGGCTTCCGTCGACGCGGAAAAGATGAACTTCTGCGCGGTCATCTTCATCTGCGTCCAGCGCACGCGCTCCGGATCAACGTTCAGGCGCAATTCCCGCAAATCGGCGCTGCCCGTCATCGGATAACCCGCGGCCAACAGCAACGCCAGAAAAATCGTCTTCCTGACAAGATTTGGCATAACCCTGCGCATCTCCATCGCGACACAACGCCGATACTATAACGTCGGTACCCGTTAGATTGTTGACCGTACCGTCAGGTTCCCGTCCGCTTGACAAGTCAGCGATCGTCGGGCTGACTTTCCGGCGTGAACTTTTCCCCTAACAAGCTGTCCTTGCTCGGCGCATTGGTCGCACTGGCGCTGAGCGCATGCGGCGAAAAGCCCCCGCCATCAACGGCACCGACCACGGCTGCGCCACCGGCCGTGCCGGAGTTTGTCGGCGCTTCGGTTTGCGCTGATTGCCATCAGCAACAGCTCGACAGTTGGTCTGGATCGCACCACGCCCTGGCGATGCAGCCAGCGACGCCGGATACCGTGCTCGGCAACTTTGCCGGCGTGGAATACGAGCACAACGGCGTAAGAAGCCAATTTAGTCAGCGCGATGGCCAGTTCTTCGTGACGACGGACGGTCCGGACGGCGAACTGGCCGAGTTCCCGGTGCTTTACACCTTCGGTGTCTATCCGCTGCAGCAGTATCTCGCACGCTTACCGAATGGGCGGATTCAGACTGTGCCGCTGTCCTGGGACAGTCGCGGTGCCGACGAGGGCGGCCAGCGCTGGTTTCACGTCTACGGTGACGAGTTGATCGATCACCGGGATCCGCTGCACTGGACCCGGCTCAGTCAGAACTGGGAAACGCAGTGTGCCGATTGTCACTCGACGAACCTGGTCAAGCAGTACGACATCGATACCGATAGCTTTGAAACCACATTCTCCGAGTTGAATGTCGCGTGCGAAGCCTGCCACGGGCCGGGCAGTCGTCACCGCGATTGGGCGCAAGCGCCGGACGATAGCGCAGATAGAGGTTTGCTGGTGGCGTTGAATGAACGCGCCGGCATCAGTTGGGTGCTGGATCCGGAGACCGGGAATAGCCGACGGAGCGAACCGCGCCAGACCGACACAGAGATTACGACCTGCGCGCCGTGTCACGCGCGGCGGTCGTTGATCGGTCGCAATGAATACACGGGCGAGTTGCTCGACTCATATCAGCCGGCGTTGATTGCACCGCCGCTCTATCACGGCGACGGGCAGGTACTGGATGAAGTCTATGTGTATGGCTCGTTCCTGCAGAGTCGCATGCATGCCGAGGGCGTGACCTGCAGCGATTGCCACGAGCCGCATTCGCTGGAATTACGCGCACCCGGTCCCATCGTGTGTCTGCAATGCCATGCCGCCGAGACGTTTGCGCAGACCGATCATCACCTGCATCCGGCCGACTCCGCAGGCGCGGACTGCATCGAATGCCACATGCGGCCCTCCACGTTCATGCAAGTAGATGTGCGGCATGACCATAGCTTCCGAATCCCCCGACCCCACCTTGCCCAACAGTTCGGCTCACCGCTGTCCTGTCTGAATTGTCACAGCGACCAGGATGCGGCCTGGGCGGTGAGCGTATTTGATGCCGCGGGCAAAACGCCGCCCGAAGAACCGGTGCATTGGAGTGTCATGCTGGCGGCCGCGGGCGCCTTGCCGCTGGAAGCGCGCAATTTGCTGCTCGGTGTGGCAGTCGATACCAAGGCGCCACCCCTGATTCGCGGCTCGGCCATGTCGCAGCTCGATTTGTCGAACGATTCACTGGCGGCCACGGTCATCGGTGAGCGACTGCAAAGCAGCGACCCGCTGATTCGATACGGCGCGGCCCGCGCGCTGCAGACGGCTGCCCCTGCGGCGCGCGCGCAGTTCGGTCCGGCAGTGCTCGACGACCCGGTCAAGGCGATTCGTCTGACGGCCGCGCTCACGCTCGCGCCACTGGGCGCCGAAGTAATACCTGCCGACAAACAGGCACGATTCCGCGAGGTCCTCGACGAATATGTCGCGACCCAACGACTGAACGCCGAACGTGCGGAGTCGCACACCAATATCGGCAATTTGCAGCGGTACCTCGGGCGTGCGGACCTGGCCGAAGCTGCCTACCGCGACGCACTGCGTGTGAACGAACTATTTGTGCCCGCCTACGTCAACCTGGCCGATTTGTATCGTGTGGAAGGGCGCGAGATGGAAGCCGACCAGTTGTTCCGCGCGGCACTCGAACTGCTGCCCGAGCAGCCGGCCCTGCGTCACGCGCTCGGACTGTCGCTGGTCAGGCAGGGCCGGATAGAAGATGCGCTGCCCGAGCTTCGGTTCGCAGCCGATGCGCCGGACGCCACGCCGCGGTTCGCGCTCGCTTACGCGCTGGCATTGGACGCGCAGGCTGGTTCGGCAGACGCAACGGATTATCTCCGCGCGTCGCTCGACCGTTTCGGTGATGATCCGTCGCTGGTCGCGGCGCTGGCCAACATATACCAGCGCAATGGTGATCTCGACGCTGCCCGCGAGCTGGCCGAACGCCTACGACGTTGATTCGCTCGGTGGGGGCGAGAAGCCCGGCGCCGAGTACGGATACCGCTGAAATAGCAGGGCCACGGCGTCGTTTACGGCCGGTTGCAGATTCGCGCGCACTTCGTCGCGAATCCGTCCTGTGCCGGTTACCTCCCAGACCAACTGGTTCCGGCGCGCGTCGACCAGGTCAATCGTCAGCGTCCCTTCGGTGTACTGCGTGATGGTGGTGTCATAGCCGCCCCAAGCGCCATAGCCTCGGTAGCCATAGTAGCCACCATAACTCGGCGTGGTTGTCGAGCGAATCTTTTCCTGGGTCAGTACGCCGAAATTGATCAGCAGCTCCGGGTCATCGGACAGCTGGTAGCCGCGCGCCTGCATTTCGCGAGTCGTTGCAGCTTTCAGGTACTGGCTCAGCAAAGTGGTATAGCCGTCGCGGTCATCGGTACCGAGACGCTCCGGGAATCCGAAGGTCTTGTAATTCGCGAAGTTCGCGCTGGGGTCTTCATTGACGAATACTCTCGGGCCAGTTGCGCAGCCGGCAAGGCCGAACAATGTGACGATCAAGCCCATGATTGTCATTGCACGAACGGACATTCCAGGTACTCCCGCGTCTTTGAGGGAAGCAAGGATAGACAGTCTGGCGGAGCCGCGCCAGACTCCGCCGTCCTCATGACGAAACGCCTGAAAAACCCCGGCCTTTGCAGCCTGCTGGCGGCCCTCGCCCTGCTGGCCGCGCCCCCGTCTACCGCCCGGGTTGAGTTGTCAGGCCTGGATCGTGAGGAACAAGCGAACGTCACGGCCTTGCTCGAACTGGATGACGAGCCCTGCGATGCGCCGGAATGGCGGATCCGGCAGCGGTTTGCGGAGTCGGACCGGCAAATTCGCGCCGCGCTGGAGGTCTATGGCTATTACAGCCTCCAGATCGAGTCGGCCCTGGAGTTTGGTGAGAGCTGCTGGGACGCGCGGTTCAACATCACGCCCGGCGATCCGGTCAGGCTGCGCGACATCACCGTGATGATCGACGGGCCTGACGGCGTGCCGCCGGAGTTTCAGCGGCTGTTGCAACAATCACCGCTGCAGGCTGGTGAGCCGTTACATCACCCGACCTACGAAACATTCAGGAAACGTATCGCCGATGTTGCCAGTCGCTTTGGTTATTTCGAAAGCGAGTACCTGACGCGTCGGATTGACGTATTCCCGCGGGAACAAGCCGCCGACATCACGCTCGAGTTCCGGACCGGGCCGCGCTACCGCTTTGGCGACATCGAATTCGATCAATATGTCGTGCGCGAATCGCTCGCGCGGCGTTACCTCAATTTCTCTCCGGGTGATCCCTACGACGGCCGGACTGTTGGCGAACTCTACGAAGACCTGCTGATTTCCGGTTACTTCGACCGTGTCGATATCGTCACGACCCCGCGCCCGGCACCGGACCTCGATGTGCCGATAAAGATCGTCCTGACGCCGAGCAAGGCGCGTACGTATACAGCCGGTGTGGGCTTTGGCACTGATACCGGCGTCAAGTTTCGCGCTGGCTTCGAACATCGGCGCCTGAATCGCAAGGGGCATCAGTTTGAAGCCGATGCGAGTTATTCCGATGTCGTCCAGGAAATCGGTGCCGCCTACCGACTACCTTTGCGCAATCCGCGCGATGAATGGCTGAACTTCGACCTGGCTTACCGCGGTGAAGACACCGATACAAGTGTGACGGACCGGGTCAAGTTCGGCATCAAGCGCTTCAAGCGGCGCGGTAAACACTGGCTGGAAACCCAGTTCCTCGACCTGACCTGGGAGGACTACGCGGTCGGTCTCGACCAGGACGAAGTCATCCTGCCGATTCCCGGCCTCGGCTGGACTCGGGTCAGTTCGGAGGGTCCGCCGCGGCCTCTGCGGGGGCAGCGCATCACTCTCAAAATCAGCGGTAGCGCCGAGCTCATCGGGGCCGATGTGGACTTCCTGCAGGGTGACGCGTTGGCGAAGTTTCTCTGGCCGCTGTGGGACGGTGCGCGCCTGCGCACACGCGCGGAGGTGGGGCTTACGCTGGCCGAAGCGGTCACGCAGTTACCCGCCTCGGTGCGCTATTTCGCCGGCGGTGATACGAGCATTCGTGGCTATGATTTTCGCACCCTCGGTCCGACCGACGAGTTTGGCATCGTCACCGGCGGCAGGCACCAGCTTATCGGCAGCGTCGAAATCGATCAGACCGTATTCGGTAGCTGGGCCGTGGCAGCGTTCATCGATGGTGGTAATGCCTTCGATGATTTCGACGACATCGACCCGCAGTTCAGTGTCGGCGCCGGCATCCGCTGGTTCTCGCCGCTGGGCCCGATTCGCGTTGACATCGGCGTGCCGCTCGCAAGTGATGCCCCAGATGATTATCGCTTGCATATCAGCCTGGGACCGGACCTGTGAAGCGGTTGTTGCTGTGGCTGGCTGGCGGCGTGATCGTGATTGTGACCACGGTGGTACTTGTCGCGATTTTCCTGTTTGCGAGCCCCGCTGGCTCGGCGTGGCTGGTGCAGCGCGCCGCGCCGCTGGTGCCGGGCGATCTGTCACTCCAGGATGTCGACGGCACGCTGGCTGCGGGACTCGAGGTGGGCCGATTGCGTTACGCGGCGGATGGTTGGCACCTCGATGCCAACACCGTGTTGGTGCGCGTTGACTGGCCCCTGCTGGCCACCGATACGCTCGGCATACAGGAACTCGTGGCCGAGTCGATCATCGTGCGACTGCTGCCGGGCGATGAATCGCCCGCAGAGGATCAGCCGTTGCCGGAAGTCTCGTTACCGATCGGTATTGTGGTGCAGAGCGCGGACGTGCAGCGTTTCCAGCTGACCAGTGACGGATTCGATGAATCAGTCACGGCTATTCGCTTGGCGGCCGCATGGCGTGATACGCAATTCACGGTGTCGCAACTCAAGGCCAGCGCGCGCGGCGTCGTTGTCCAGATCACGGGCGCGCTTGGCTTCGTCGATGCCTGGCCGCTCGACGCCGAGATCGATTGGCAATTGTTGGACCAGGGACTGGCCGGGTCCGGGACCGTCCGTGGGGACCTTGATCGTTTGACCGTGTCCCAGCGGGTTGAGTTGCCCGACGTGGTGCAGATCGATGGCGCGGTCACGGACCTGCTCAATTCGCCGCGTGTTGACCTCCGCGCTGCCTGGGATCGGCTCGCATTACCTGTCACCGATGCGCCGGGTGCGATTGCGACGGCGCATGATGGGCGATTGACGCTCGCTGGCGACCTTAATGAGTATCGCGCGACGCTGCACACAGACCTCGATAGCGCAATCTGGACGACGATCGAGCTGCAGGTCGATGGATCGGGCGACGTCGCCGGGTTGCAGTTCAACGGGTCCGCAACTGACTCGAGCGGTGCGACGTTGACTGCCATTGGCGGACTCGCATACGAGGATCTGGCCGTGAATGTAGATGTGCAGGCTGTCGCAGTGCCATTGCAACAGGTCTCGCCGCAGCTCGTTGGCCAGGTTGATTTCCGTGCGCGCGTGAATGGGAATCTTCCGGACCACTTGGCGGTGTCACTGGATTCGCTGGACGGCGAGTTGTTCGGCGAGAAAGTTGCGGGCGTCGGTCGCGCGCGGCTATCCGGTGAGCAACTGACTATCGCCGGCCTGAGCGTGGAGTCGGGCCCCAATAGTGTGTCGTTCGATGGCAGTGTCATGCCGAATCTCACCGGGCAACTGGATGTCGACGCGCCAGCGCTGAACCTGTTGGTGCGCGGGTTGACTGGCAGCCTGATTGCAACCGGCAGCATCGTGGACGATAGCCTGAGCGCCGATTTGGAAGTCGAGGACTTGGGCCTGAATGACCAGCTTATAGGCGACCTGGCGGTTCGGGCTGGCGGCTCATTGACAGCGCATCGGCTGGAGGTTGTGCTGACGGGCGGACCAATTGGGTTCAACCTGACGAGTTCCGGAGCGTGGAGCGAGGGCCGTCTGCAGCACGACGTTACTGATGGCGAGGTGGATGTTGGACCGGCTGGGCAATGGCTGCTCGATCGCTTGGTCACGGTTGCCATCGGCCAGGACGAAGTCGAGGTCGCTGGCCACTGCTGGCGCAACGACCCGTCGACGCTGTGCTTCGATGACTTCACGCTGGCTAATGAACAGTTCGTTGCCGGCGGTCGCCTGGCAGGTCTGCCCCTGGAACTCTTGCAGCCGCTCGTGGGTGGCGAGCTTACCGTCGCCGGTCGCGCCAACGCCGACTTCCGGTTGCAGCGGTCGGGGGAGCAACTGGAAGCCCGACTGCGCTGGCAACAAATTGATACCCGGCTCACGCATGCCGCCGGCACACCAGAGGAACTGGCCACTCGAATACAAACGGTGTTGATTACGGCGCAGGGGGACCAGGATGGACTGGCAATCGATGGGCAAGTCGCAGCCGACTATGGCGTTAGCGGCAGCGTGTCCGGAGAAATACGCGAACCGCTGTCGAGCGACCCGCAACTCGACCTGCAACTGGTCGCCGCCCTGCCGGATCTCGCCGCTCCCATGCCGCTCGTGGCACGCTATTTACCGGTGCAAAACCTGCGTGGCTCGGCCCGGGCGGATCTCGCGATTCGCGGCAGTTGGCGCCGACCAGAGATTTTCGGCCAGGTGCTGGTAACCGACGCCCACGCGCTGCTACCCGCGGCCGGTATTGAACTCCAAAACATTCGCGTTGAATTGTCGGGTCAGGGCGCGGAGCCGGTCGCGATTTCGGGCAGCGCCGAATCGGGTGGTGGCGAAATGCGGGTCACCGGCGAGCTGGATTGGAGCGAGGACACCGGCATTTACGCCGACCTGCAGGTCTCAGGTAACGAATTTCAGGCCATTCGTTATCCAGACCAGGTTATCTACATCTCGCCCGAGCTGCAGGCGCACATCGATGCGGGCAAGATCACGGTGACCGGCAGCGTCAACATACCGCGCGCCGACATCAAGCTCGATGAATTGCCGGCGGGCGCATCCAGTCCATCGCAGGACGCGGTCGTGCATCGATCCGACGCCGAGCTCCAAACTGCCGCGCCGACGCAGTTGCAGCTGGTCGGCGCCGTCGAGGTATCACTCGGTGACAGTGTGCGTTTCGAGGGCTTCGGCCTGGAGACGTGGCTGGAAGGCAGCCTGACGCTGACGCAACCGCCCGGCAGCGCCCCGCCGACGGCGCAGGGCCAACTGCAAACCGTGGACGCGCGTTTCAAGGCTGCCGGTAAGGAATTAGCTGTTGAGCGCGGCGTGCTGATCTTCTCCGGGCCCCTCGAACGCCCGCGGCTGGACATTCGCGCTTCCCGGCGCATCGATTATGAAGGGCGCGAAATCACGGCCGGCGTGCTGATCGCCGGTCCCGCCGACGACATCGAGACCAAGGTATTCGCGCGACCGGCGATGAGCGAAGCGGACGCCTTGTCGTTCCTAGTGCTCGATCGGCCAGCTAGCGTGGCGCAGGCCGATTCATCCGGCGAATTGTCGGAATCAGCCATCGCGCTCGGCCTGGTGAAGGTGTTGCCGATTACGCAGGAACTGGAAAAGGGGCTGGGTCTGGATGAGATCGCGCTGGAAGGCAGCGGTGGGGACAACACCGCGATGGTGCTCGGCAAGCGAATCAGCAGTGATCTGTTCATTCGTTACAAGTACGGCCTGTTCAACCGGATTGGAACATTCCTGGTGCGCTACCGCATCTGGCGGGGGTTCAGCATCGAAGCGGGCACCGGCCAGCAACAAAGCCTCGACCTGATCTACACGATCGATCGCTGAGCGCCCGTCCACGGTTAGGCGCAGCAGCGACAGCCGCTTGATCTGCCGTCGCGCCCTGCCGCATGCTCCGGCGCAGATGTCATTTCCCTGAGATTTCCAATGACCGACAACGACAAGCGACAAACCCTGGATCGACGACAGCTGATGACCGCCACCGCGGGACTCGCCGGTGCCGCGTTTGCAGCGCCCGGTCTGGCCGACGCGGCCGGTTTTGAGGGTGCCGGCAACTCCCGCAACCTGATCTCCGCCTTTCCGCATGACAGTTTCCGCGACTACATCCGCGACCTGGAGCGCCGCGGCCTGCTGATGCGGGTCAAGCGCCTGGACCAGGATGCCTATGAAATGACCGCGCTCAGTTATCGCCTGATGGACTGCGTCGGCATGTACGAGGCGCCGACGGTCCTGGTCGAAGAAGTGAAGATCGACGGCGAATGGGTAAAAGGCCCGGTGATCTTCAACAATCAGGGGCACTGGGACACCGAAGCGATTGTGCTCGGCTTCGAGCCGGTGCCGAACCATGGCAAGGAGACCTATCGCGAAGCCATCAGCCGGATACTGACGATGCTGGCCGACAACGACGGCAAACTGCCACTGATCCCGCCAGTCGAAATTTCGCGAGACCAGGCGCCGGTAAAAGAACAGGTCTATACCGGCGATGACATCGATATCCTGAAATTCCCGTTCATCAAGTCGAACCCGGCGGACTCGGCGCGTTACGTGAATACGGGTTCAGTGTTTACCGAGGACGTGGAGCTGGGCAAAAACTTCGGCACCTATCGCTGCGAGATCAAGGGTCCACGAACCCTGGGCGTGAACCCGGAGCCCGGGCAGGGCGCCTGGAAAATGTTGATGAAAAAGAAAGAGCGCGGCGACACGGAAGCGCAGGTATCGATCGTGCTTGGTCAGGATCCGATTGTTTGGCTAATTAGTGGTTCCTCGGTGTCGAAGGACGGCACGGACGAGCTGTCAATTGCCGGCGGGATGCGCGGCAAACCGGTTGAGGTCGTGAAGTCCGAGACCAATGACATGATGGTGCCGGCGCATGCGGAGATGGTGATCGAGGGAATCGTACCGCTGGACGAGCCGATGCAGCCGGAAGGACCGTTCGGGGAGATGTACGGTTACCTGGGCCTGAAGAAGAGTGAGAACTTCTTCATGAACATCACAGCCGTCACCTGCCGGAAGGACCCGTGGATCCTGAACCAGTTCACGGGTGTCACGCGCGGTTTCATTACGTCGCCACTCGAAGGCATCGCGCTGGCGCGCCTGCGCAAATTCCAGCCGGACCTGGTGATGATGCATACGCCGGTGGAGTCAACGGGCCTGAGCTTCGTTAGCATCAAGAAGACCAAGGCCGGTCAGGGTCTTGTCGTCGGTAACGCGATCGCCAAGTTCGTGCCGATCGCCAAGGTCGTGGTGGTCGTGGATGACGATATCGATGTGCTGGACCGGGCGCAGGTGATGCATGCCATCGGTTCACGCTGGCAACCGTATCCGGCCAGCGAGATCATCGAGAGTGCGCGCGGCATGCCGCTGGATCCCAGCTCGCCCAACCGGCCAAATAGCAGCAAGATCGTAATCGACGCGACCCGGCAATGGCCGGAAGAGGGGGGGCCGGAGATCTACCCGGAACTCAATCGGACCTTGCTGGAAAAGCTTGCGCCGGAATCCTTCACGCGCGTCGATGAATTTTGGGGCGAGCTGCTGCGGGAGTGGCAAAGCAAACGCGCGTAGCACGCCTGGGCCGGCGGAGTGGGTCTGAACCGGTCCCTACTGGCGTTGCTGTTCGGCAGCTTTCGCGAGCCGCTGTTCGTGTTGTTCCATGGATTTGCCGCAGGGATCCTTGGCGCGGAAGATACTGTTCATCGCGCCCCTCGCAAATAACCACAAGCCCCCGGTGGCAACTGTGGCACCGCCCTCGACCAGCGAGCCTTGCGCGTCGATCTCGAGTCGCGGATTTCGCAACGTGCCGCCTATTCTGACGAACGGATTGATCAGTTGGCTGGCGCTGATGCCGAGACCTTGGCGCGCCTGCGTGCGGAATCCCAGGTCGAGCCGTTCGTTCGCGAGATTGATATCGCCGCGGCTGAAGATATTGAGTCGGCCCGTCTGAATCGCAAACGTCGGATTCGACGCGATGTCACCTTGGCGGACAACGAATGGCATTGCGATGCAGACGACTTCGGTATAGGGCTGCGTCCTGGCGAATGGATTGACCGCGTTCAGGAACTCAGTAACGAAGTCGCCGGTAAACAAACCCGCCAGCGAATTATTGGCGACCCGCCCGTTAGTGGATGTAAACCAGCCATCTCCGGTCAGATTTGTGGCGACTTCGTGCAGGTCCTTGCCATGGCTGGTCAGTCTGCTCTGCGCGCTGATCTTCGGCAGCAATGCCGGTTCCTCAGCGTCGTCCGTCAGCACACCCGTAGTCAGATCCGTAATCTGGAACTCGAGCGCGAGATCGGCGGAGTCGTCGACTGGCACCAGAGCGAAGTTGCCGGTCAGCGTGCCGGCGACACCCTCGACTTCAGCATTATGTATGCGAAGCGCGCCGTCCTGGACATTCGCGTCGATGGCCAGGTTCTTCCAGAGTGCCCGGCGCACTTGTAATTCGGCTGCCTCGAAATTGAAATGCAGATTGAATTCGCGCAGATCTTCCAACGGTAGCGGTGTATCCGGAATCAGCCGGTCGCGCGGCTGCGCCGGCGTCTCAGGCTGTGCGGCATCGGCGACGTGCTCAGCAGGAAACAGCCGTGGGGGGTAGAACCGATTGGAATACAGGTCGATGTCCAGCTCCGGCACATCGCCCGGTTGCAAGCGGACCCGGCCACTGAGATCGCTCTGGCCGAGTCGCGCGGTGAGTGTCCGTATATCGATTGCACCGGTGTCGTCGTGGAACTTGGCGAACAATTCGAGCGGTTGATCATTGGGTCGTCGGCCCTGCAGCGTGCCGAGCTGCGCCAGGCTGGGTATCGACGCGTTGACTTCCAGGTCTGCCGCGGGGGCATCCGGTACGCCGCTGATAGTGCCATTGGTACGGACCTCGGCATCGCCCAGCTGGACCACAAATTTCTCGATTCGCCAGTTGCTCTGCTGCCAGTCGCCCCGCGTCTCCATCAGGAACGGCAACGGGTCGGGCACGAATCCTTCGATGCTCGGCAAGACGCTGGCATCCGGGCCGCGCAGATCCAGGTCGAAACGTCCACCGCTCGATCCGAATGGCAAGTCAAGTTCCGCATCGATGCGAGCTTTGGCGCCGCCGAAGGTCACCCTCACATTATCGAGTCCGAAGCCAGTTGAAAGGCGTTCAATTCGCCCGTTTACCTCGAACGGGCCACGCGGCGGCGTGAATCTCGGCAGCACGGGTGCCACCCGGGCCAGATCGGGACCGGATCCCGAAATCCTTACCTCCGTCCCCACGAGATTCGGTGCATTGCTCAGGAACCCTCCGCCCTTGAATGATCCTTCGGCAATCGTCGCGGACTCGACATCGTAGCGAAGGCCATCTTTCATGAATTCCATTCGACCTCGAACGTCGAATGGCGCCGGCGGCACGTAGTCCCGTATCTCCGGTGCCACCACCGTCGCGCGCAGGTTTGGACCACGGATATGTACGCGGAGCTTGGACCCGGCCGGTGGTTCGGTGCGAGCGATTGTCGCGGAGCCGTCGAAATCGACCTTTTCGATCCTGCCAACCACATCATCGAGGCGGAGAGCTTTCGCGTCCACGCGTAACCGGCCCTTGATGTCGTAAGGTTCGGCAGGGATCCCTTGAGTGACGCCAAACATCGCGACTATCTGCGCCAGGTCGCTCCCGGCCATGCTGACTTGTAAGTCAGTGCCGGCAAGGGTTTCATCCAGGCCGGCACTGCCGTCCACCACTAGCCGGTCGTCGCCTAACGTCAAGACAAACTCGCGCCACTCGACCTGGTCTTCCACTTCGAACTCCAGCAGACCAGTCATTCGGAAGAATTCAGCGGGCAGGTTTGGTATGCCGCCTGCGTCACCGAGTTTTTTCAAGCTATCGCCTTCGGCCTTATAGCGCACCGAGGTGCCGACCAAAGTCTCCGGGTCACCGAGCGTACCGTCGACGCTCAGTCGACCGAGATTCGTCCGGCCTTGAACAGTGAGCTGCTCGACCCCGCTCGGGGTGACTTCCAGTTTCGCGGTGATCTCGAAAGGACCGGTGGCAATGCCTGGCACTTGCAGCAACTGTCGAAGTTTTTCGATGTCCGACCCAATGATCGCCAGATTGACCTGCGCATCGTCCAAAGTTGGAAACGCGGTGAGTTCGCCGGACAGATCAAAGATTGCATCTGCGACTTTGAAATTGGCCTCGTCAACGCGCAGTAACTTGCCATCGCGAACCAGGTCGGTTCGCAGCGAAAACGGATCGTCCGGTCCCTCGAGATCGAACAGCCGCAGCACCCGGCCCAGATACGGACCTGCGATATCAGCATCCAGACTGATGCCATCGAAATTCTGAATATCGCGAATGCTACCGGCAATGTCGATGCGAAGCTCACCCTGCCGGCCATTGATGCGAAGCTGATTCGTGCCAGCTTTCGGTGCCAGGTTCGCGGTCAGCTCAACGGGCCCATCGCCGAGGCGGCCGACTCCCAGCAACTCGGTCAGATTGCCGCCTTCGGGTGCCTGCAGAATCAACTCGAGGCGCGGTTGTTGCGGGTTGATCAGATCGTCAATCTCGCCCGTAGCGGTCAGCGTCGCCGCCCTGAGCCTGCCGTCCAGGCTGAAACGGATGCCGGCACCCGTCACCAAGCTGTCGAATGGGCCAAGCTCGCCGACTACCTTCAGCGGCAGGTCATTGATATCTCCCTGAAGCCGCGTGTCGAGGAAGTCTTGTTCATTGAGATCCTGATTCAGGTCATCGATATCAATGACTAGTGACCGGTCAAAATTCGGTGCCTCGTACCGAATTGTCGAATCGTGGACGCGAATCTTGCGAATCACGAACTCGAGTCCGGGCGCGTCCGCATCGCCGGGCGGGAACATGTCCCAGTTGGCGCCATGCTTGCGGTGTTCTTCGAGGTACAACCGCGCCTCGTCGATTTCGATCGCCTCGAGCAGCAGCGGTCCGTCCACGAGCGTCCACGGGTCGAGCGCCACACGCAGGCGGCGAATCGTGAGCATGGGCTCGTCCGCGGCCCAGTCAGCGTTCGCCAGCCGCAGGTTCTCACCGGTGACGTCCAGGTGGCGGCCCCACTGAGGCTGGAAATCACCCTCGATGACGAAGTCGCGGCCGGTCAGGTCGCGAACATAGTTCTCGACAAGCCCGCGAGCGAGACTGGGGCCGCCAACAACCAGCGCGCCGACCGTCAGTGCGACGACCAGACCGAGGCCGAGCAGTGTCAGAAGAACAATGCGCAGGATGGGGCCCATCAAGAGGTTCTTGTTATTGGTTTGCAATTCAATTGTACATGCCCGTTAGGGCGTAGAATTGGGCCAAAAAAGGGACGGGGACAAGCCCAGAGTGAATTCGCACGACGGTGGAACGGGGACCGCTCGCTTTGGACCGGTACGCCTGGTGCCGGGCGTCCGTGGCATCAATGCGCTCGCCTACCTGTATGGCGCGTTTGCAGGGATCACGCTGACGACATTTGTCAGCGTAATCATGCCGTATGTGCTGAACGTCAGTCTCGGTCTGCCGACCGAAGATCAGGGTCGCGTGGCCGGCGACCTGGTGTTCTACGGTGAAATCGTGCTGCTGACGATGAGTGGCGTGTTTGGCGCCATGTCGGATCGTCTGGGTCGGCGTGCAGTATTCGTCGGTGGCCTGTTGTGGCTCGCCCTGGGCTATGTCGCCTTCGGTTATGTCGGCAGTCTCGCGATGCTTGTCGCCGTGCGGGTCTTCATGGCCGTTGGGATCACTGCCGTGGGCGTGATGGTCGCAACCGTGCAGGTCGATTACCCGGCCGAAGAATCGCGCGGCAAACTGGTTGGGTTCGCCGGCATGGCCATCGGGCTGGGTTCGGTACTGATCGGCGTGCTGTTCGCACGCTTGCCCGACATTTACACCGGTACCGGACGCACGGAGCTCGAAGCCGGCCAGCTGACCATGCTGACCATGGCCGGTTACTGCGTTCTCACTGCACTCCTGTTGTGGCCGGGCCTTGTTGGCGGCCGTCCGCCGGCTGTCAGCGGTAAACCGTCGTTGAAGTCATTATTGATCGAGGGCATGGATGCGGCCCGTCGTAATCCGCGCATTCTGCTGGCCTACGGTTGCGCTTTTGTGGGTCGCGCCGACCTGGTCGTGGTTGGCACCTTCTACTCTTTATGGCTCACGCAGGCGGGCATTGCCAGCGGCCTTGCGGTGGACGACGCGGCGCGGACCGCCGGCGCTTTCTTCGCGATAGTCATGACCGCAGCGTTGGTCTGGGCGCCGATCATGGGCTGGCTGAATGACCGGCTCGATCGGACGGTGGCGATGGCGCTGGCATTGGCGCTGGCCGCCGTTGGTTACATGAGCATGGGGCTAATCGACGATCCGCTGGGAAGCTGGATGTATCCGGCCGGGGTGTTGCTCGGCATCGGGCAAATGAGCGTAACGTCAGCCAGCCAAACTCTGATAGGCCAGGAGTCACCACCCGAAGCGCGCGGAGCCGTGGTAGGCGCGTTCTCGCTCTGCGGTGCGGCCGGTATCCTGTTTGTTACCAGCATCGGCGGCCGACTCTATGACGCGATTGCGCCGGCCGCGCCCTTTGTCCTGATCGGTGCCGCGAATGGCCTGTTGTGCCTCGTCGCGTGGTGGATCAGCAGGAGACGGCCAGCGGTTCCCTAAAGCATCGTGGCTTCCTGGATCGCATGCGTCGTCTCCTCGCCGAAGATCTGAATCACCATGTGGAGATCGGGATCCGTCTCCATGATGGTTCGCGCGATGCGCTCGCGGCGCAGGCGTCGCGGCGCGGCTTCTTCTTCGGGCAAACGACGATCGCGGCGGAACAGCTGCAGCCATTCGTCGAAGTAGCGCATCGCATACGACTGCAGCCGGCCGAGCGCGGATTCAGGCTGGTCGAAAGCGCACAGGAAGTAGGGCGACACCAGCGCGCGGATATGCGCCTGTCTCGACGGGCTGAACTCAATGTCCGGATCGGTTTTGGCTTCCTGGAATATCGCGTCGATGCCGGCGTAGTCTTCCATGAATCGCGCAAAATCCATGATGGGGTCGACATCGGGAAACAGGTCCAGCGACACCTGGCTGCCCTGGGCAGTCAGCATGCCCTCGAACGTGAAGCGCGGCACGTCGATGCTCTGATCCGGAATGATGTTGATATTGAAATAGCGGCCGAACGGCAGCATGTCGATCGACAGGCTGGCTGCCTTGTCCATGCCGCCGCCGGAAAAGACCTTCGCATAGCCGGTGCTCTCGCCGTTCAGGTTCCTCAAATCCAGCAATGCTGCCCAGCGATCCACCGGCTGCAGGTCGAGTTCGGTCAGGAAACGGTCTTCCAGCGCTTTGCCCAGGTTGGCGAGGGTGACGTCCATTAGATCGTTCATGGGGTTCTCCCGTTATTGTTCCAGCTCCGGCAGCGGCAGATCCGGCAGTGTTAGCGGGTCGAGTTGCCCTTCAAATAGCTCGATTCGCGATGCAACTGCATGCAGCTCCTGGTGCAGGGTTAGCTCCACTGGTGCATCCAGCACGGCGATAATAGTGCGCGCGAGATCCTCGCGACCAATCAGGCCGCGCACGGCCGGATTCCTGGTCACCAGGGCGCAACCGCTGTCAGAAACCGAGCCGGGTGGGCCGAGCCCGCCCGGTTTCAGGATCGTCCAGTCCAGCGACGTGGTCTTCAAATGCTCTTCGGCTTCGGTTTTGGCATCGAGCACGGGAAACAGGAAGGACTCGTCCGGCACCCACGGCCGGCTGCTGCCGGTGCCGATCGACGTGACGAACAAATAGCGTGACAGACCGGCGGCCTCGCAGGCTTCGGCGACGTTGCGATTGGCTGTGTAGTCCGGCAGCGCATTGGCATCCGCGAATGGATTGCCGCCAATCAGATTAACGACTGTATGGCATCGTTTCGCCGCCTCGCGGGCGGCGGCCGCCACGCTGTTTGCGTCCATCGCATCACCATGCACGATTTGCACGCCCAGCTCCTCGAATTCGGCCTGGCGCGCGTCACTGCGATGCATCGCGACGACCGGCCGACCCTGGCCGCACAACAATCCGGTCAGTACGGTACCGGTCGGGCCGGTGGAGCCGAGGATAAAGATGCCGTCGTCAGCCACGTTTATCGATTTTGACCGTTAATGCGTAAAGACTAATGAAAAAGAACAAGCCTGCTCCGAACAGGAAGGGCGCATTCGGCGCAATCTGATAAATGCTCGTGCCGAACAGCGGCGCGGCGATTGCGCCAATCGTATTCGAAGCGCTCAAGTAACCGGCCGCGGCACCCTGTTCATGCGGCTCGACCGCCAGGCTCGCGCTGCCATTGATGCCGGGCGTCGCAAACGCGAAGGACAGTCCCAACAGCGCGTAGCCGCCCGCCAGCATCGGCACATTCGTGGCGAAAGCCATCAGCAGCAAACCGGCGCAGAAAGCTGGCCCGCATAAGCGAAACAAGTAACGGACGGGCACGCGCCAGATCTGCAGCAACACGCCCTGCACCAGCGTGATGACACCGGCCATGCTGATCAACACGAGGCTCGCCGTACGAATGATTGCCTTTTTGTCGGTAATGCCCAGGCGATCCTCTATATAAAAGGCGGTAATCAGGTTCAGGGAAATAAACACCAGGAAAAAACAGGCCCACATAATCAAGAATGGCCGCAGACGCGGATCCCAGAAACTGATGTCGGCCTTGGTTTTCTTGCGCTCGACGTGGTGGGTCGGTTCGTTCAGCAGGCCAATTGCCGCAATGGCGCCGAGCATGCACAGGCCGGCCGCGGCATACATCGGCACCAGCGCGCCCGCGAATGCGAGGCTGGCCGCCAGTATGGGGCCGAGTATCGAGCCGAAACTGTTCGCGCTGCCGATGATCGCCATGCCGCGCGCGCGGTTCTGGCCGGAGGTCACATCCGCCATGTAAGCCGCGGCTGCGGGGTAAATGGCCGACGACGTCAGTCCGTACAGCGTCCGCGAGATTGTGATGCAGACCAGGATCCAGCCGATGGTCAACAAACCGTTCATGCCGGCCTGCAATGTGAGGCCCAACAGGATCGTACCGATACCGCTGCCGAACAAGCCGAGTATGAATATTGGTTTGCGCCCGACGATGTCACTGCGGCGGCCCCAGAATGGCGCGGAAAACACCAGCGGCAGGCTGGCAATTGTAAATGCGAGGCCGAACTGCACCTCGGATAGGCCAACCGTCCGTGCCATAGGTGCGACAATGAGGAAGTTCAGCGACTGGCCGATCGCGAACAGCACCACGCCGGCCGCGAGCAGCAGCCGGTCCGAGGTCGTCGCTTGTGCTTGTGCTTCCATAATCTTCAGTTCGTGTCCGCTGTGGTCTCTAATGCGGCGCCGGGCAAAGCAAACGCTGTCAGGTAGTCCCCTGGATAGGGATAAATGAACGGGTGACCACCTGATGCAATGACGACGTACTGCCGACCGTCGACTTCGTAGCTCATCGGCAATGCAAACGAACCGGCAGGCAGACGATAACTCCAGAGTTCTTCGCCACTGATCAGATCGAACGCGCGGAAGCGATCATCCTGGGTTGCGCCGATGAACACCAGTCCCCCGGCGGTAATGATTGGTCCACCGAAACTGGCGGTACCCCACCTCATAGGCAGTGGCACGGGCATCAGCGTATCCAGCGTGCCGAGCGAGCTGCGCCAAAGGATATCGCCGACTTCCAGGTCGACTGCGACCACCTCGGCCAGTGGCGGCGGCGTGCAGGGCGTGAACATCGGTGATACGAGCGGCCCCTGTCGCATCGCGTAAGGTGTGCCGAGTAGCGGCGCCGGGGCGCCCATCTGGTTTTCGCCGGCCTCGGTGGTCGCGAGTTCGTCCAGCTGCCAGATCGGAACCAACTGCACGAAGTGACACATCTGGAGCACCTTTGTTACTAGGACTCTTGAGCGCGGATCGACTGCGACACCACCCCAGTTCACGCCGCCGGCCGTGGAGGGCACGATCACCGTGCCCTCCAGGGAGGGCGGGGTGAAAATCGAGCCAAACCGGAAATTGCCAAATTCAGCTTTGCACTGGCTGCGGTCGAAAAAGGTGATGCCCCAAATGTCATCCAACGAAAAGTCTTGGCGCACCAGCGGCGGCGGCTTGACCGGGAACGGCTGGGTTGGTGACAACACGTCGCCCGGTACGCCATCGGTCGGCACGGGCCGTTCCTCGATGTCGAAGTAGGGCTCGCCGGTTTCCCGGTGGAAGATGTACAGCATGCCGGTCTTGGTCGCCTGCACGACGGCCGGGAAAGGCTCGCCGTCCTTGCGCAGGTCGACAAAAGTCGGTTGCGCCGCATTGTCGTAGTCCCAGACGTCGTGATGAATTGTCTGGAAATGCCACACGACCTCACCGGTTGCGCCGCGTAATGCAACGATGGAATCCGCGTAGCGATTGTCGCCGGGCCGCGTACCGCCAAAGAAATCCGGCGACGGGCCCGAGGTTGGCAGGAAGACCAGGTCCCGTTCTTCGTCCACACTCATCAGGCCCCAGACGTTGCCGCCTCCAGTAGCGGCCGCGCTATCGGCGGACCAGCCGGCATATTCGGGGTCGGCGGCGTCGCGCGGCACGGGATCGAACACCCAGCGCGGACTGCCGTTGATGGCATCGAAGGCCCGCACCGCGCCGCTGGGTGCGTTATAGCGGTGGTTGTCGCGGACTGCCGAACCAATCACGATTACATTGCGACTGGCAACCGGCGGCGATGGGAACTTCACCTCACCAATTGCCGCGGGTGGCGTGGCGTTCAGCACGCTTGGTTCGATATTGACGGTCCCTGCTTCCCCGAAACTCCCGCAGGGTTTGCCATCGATGGCGTCCGCCGCAATCAGCTTCAGGTCGTGCGTGGCCATGAATAACCGGTGACGGCACGCTGCGTCCGGTTCCGCTTGTCCGTTCACCCAGTACGTAACGCCACGACAGTTGGAAAACGCCGGACTTGCCAGCCCTTCGGGATCTGCCTCGCTGGCGTAACCGCCAATGCGAACGTCTGGCTCCATCGCCCAGCGTTCATCGCCGGTGACCGGGTCCAACGCGATCAGCCGGTTGAAGGGTGTGCAGATGACAAGGTGTCCGCCAGCTTCGGCGGGTAACAGAATCGGGTTGACCTGGACCTTGGCGGTAGCGTTCTGGAAGTCGCTGCGCCGTTCCAACTCGCCGGTGCGAAATTGCCAGGCGATTTCGAGTTGTTCCACATTGGTCGCGTTGATCTGATCCAGCGGCGAATACTGCTGGCCGCCGGGATTGCCACCATAGTGGCTCCAGCGCTCCGCAGCTTGGGCGAACGCATCGCCAAACAATACGAGGCCGATGAACAGCGGTAATGCAGACCGTATCAAGCGATATCCCCATCCGAATCCGGGTGATGGCAGACGGCTTCGACGTTGTTGCCATCCGGGTCGATGACGAACGCGCCGTAATAATGTGGGTGGTAGATCTCCCGCAAACCGGGTGCGCCATTATCGGTCGCTCCCGCAGCAATCGCGGCATCGTAAAACGCGCGCACGCCCGCTCTATTCGATGCTACAAAAGCGACGTGTGTACGGCTCTGCGTCTCCGGTTGATGATGCAGCCAGAATAGCGGCATGCCCGGGGGGCCAAAACCGGCATTGCCGCCGTGTTTCTCGACCAGTGCGTAGCCGAGTGGCGCCAGCGCCGCAGTATAGAAATCGAAACTTCGTTGGTAGTCCGTTACGGCCAATCCGACATGGTCAATCATCGGAATCTGGTACTCCTGTGTTAGTTACCCAGCCACTTCGCAAACGCGGGCGTCGACTTTTCCGAGAAGCCGTCACCCTCGCGCGTGATCAGCAGCACGGGCAGTTCGCGTTTGAGTGCGAGCTGATATGCATCATCCGGGCCCAGGACGTATAGCGCCGTTGCCAGCGCATCCGCATCCGTGCAGTTATCGGCAATTACGGTCACGGACGCCAAATCGTGGCTGACCGGTTGCCCGGTGCGTGGATCAATGATGTGGCTGAACCGCTGGCCGTCCAGCATGAAGAAATTGCGATAGTCACCCGAAGTCGCGATTGCGCCGTTGGCCGTCATCTCAAGTACGCTTTGAACCGATCGGCCACTGCTGTCCGGTCGCTCGACGCCAACGCGCCATGCGCGTCCATCGGGGCGGCGCCCCCGGGTTCGCAGTTCGCCACCGATCTCGATCAGGTAGTGCTTGACCCCGGCGCCGTCCAGCACGGCGGCGAGCCGGTCGACCGCGAATCCTTTAGCGATGGCAGATAAATCAACGCGCAAATCCGGTCGCAGCTTTCGCAGTGCGGGTGGATCCGTGCGCGCTTTGAGCTGTTGAAATCCCACGCGTTCGAGCGCGGCCGCCAGGATCTCGTCGGACGGGCGTGACGGTTCAGCCGAACCGGGCCCGAAGCCCCAGGCGTCCACCAGGGGCGCGGCAGTGACGTCCAGGGCGCCGCCGCTCAATTCAGCCACCGTCAGCGCGCGGTCGATCACAAAGGCGAGACCGTCTGAAACGTCGAACCAGTCGGTGCCAGTCTGGTCATTGAAAATTGAAAGTTCCGAGTCCGGTTCCCAGCTGGACATCGCGGCGATGATCGCGCTCAACTCGGCTTCGACCGGCTTTTTCAGGTCTTCCAGCACCAGGCCTGCGGGCAGCTCGCCAAGCCGCAGCGAGTACGCCGTGCCCATGGTTTGTCCGCTGAGCTGTTCCGGGGCCGGCGGCGCGGCGCACGCGCCGGCTAGCAGGGCCATCGCGGCAACAACTCCGCGGCGACTAAAGCGCATGGCAGGTCCGGCAGGGGTTCTTTATCATTGGCGCTCTCTTGTGCCCTGATCCCAACGAGAACAGCAGGGATGTCCGTTCAATTTAATCTTCGGCGCGGTCTGACTATACCGCTTGCGGGTGAACCTGAGCAGAGGATTTACGACGCGCCGGCACCGGGGCGCGTGGGTCTGGTCGGTGTCGACTACATGGGTCTGCGCCAGGCAATGCAAGTTGAAGTAGGTGACCGGGTTCGTCTCGGCCAGACACTGTTCACGCACAAGAAACTGCCGGGCGTCAAGTTCACGACACCGGGTAGCGGTGAAATTGCAGCCATCAATCGCGGCCCGCGGCGCGCGCTCCAGTCAGTTGTGATCCGGCTCGACGAGAACGAAGAGGCCGGAACGCAATTCGATCCCGTCCCCATTGATCGGCTGGGGAGCCTCGATCGCGGGCACGTGGTCGATCGTTTGCTGACATCCGGTATGTGGGTAGCGCTCAGGACGCGGCCCTTCAGCAAAATCCCGCCACCTGATGCCGCGCCCGCGGCCATTTTCGTGACGGCGATGGACAGCAACCCGCTGGCCGCCGATCCTGCTATCGTGCTCGCGGAACAAGCACAGGCTTTTGCTGCCGGTCTGGAGATTCTCGCGCACCTGACGAACGGCGACGTGCACGTCTGTCAGGCACCTGGCGCGGACATTGAATTGCCACCGGGTCCGCAACTCAAACCGGCGATTTTCGACGGCCCGCATCCGGCCGGTCTTGCGGGCACACATATTCATTTCCTGGAGCCCGTGAGCCTGGAGCGGACGGTCTGGACCATTGGTTACCAGGATGTGATCGCGTTCGGCAAATTGTTCGTCGACGGCGTGATCTGGACGGAGCGGGTCATCGCCCTGTCCGGGCCGATGATTGAGCGGCCGCGATTGCTGCGCACCCGGCTCGGCGCATCGGTCGATGATCTGATCAACCACGATTTGCCGGCGGTCGAGTGTCGAATTGTGTCCGGCTCGGCGCTTTCGGGTCGGCGCGCCGCGAGTTGGGCAGCCTATCTCGGTCGGTATCACAACCAGATTGCGGTACTGGCCGAGGGTCGCGAGCGCGAGCTGTTCGGCTGGATTCGCCCAGGGTTCCACAAGTACTCAGCGACGCGCGTCTTTGTATCCAAGCTGCTGTCACCGCGGCGTAATTTCGCGTTGACTACGTCGCAACAGGGCAGCCCGCGGGCGATGGTGCCGCTGGGCATTTACGAATCCGTTATGCCGCAAGGAACGCTGCCGACGCAGTTGTTGCGGGCGCTGTTGGTCCGTGATACCGAGATGGCCCAGAAACTCGGTTGCCTCGAACTCGACGAGGAAGACCTGGCGCTGTGCTCATTCGTTTGCCCCGGCAAATACGACTATGGCCCGGCACTGCGTGACAACCTCGACATTATCGAGAGGGAAGGCTGATGGCGGGGTTGCGTCGTTTGCTGGACAAACTGGAGCCGCTGTTCGCGAAGGGCGGGCGCTACGAGAACTATCATGTCATTTACGAGATGGTCGATACCATCTTCTATTCGCCGCCCGACGTTACCCGCACCGCGCCGCACATTCGTGATGGCATCGACCTGAAGCGGGTCATGATCTACGTGGTGCTGGCCGTGATGCCGGCGCTGGTCGTCGGGCTATGGAACACGGGCTACCAGGCCAATGTCGCGATGCAGGCCATGGGCGTCGACGCGATTGCCGGCTGGCGGGGCGATTGGCTGGCGCTCTTCGGCATCGGTTACAACCCGGATAGCGTCTGGGACTGTTTCTGGCATGGCTTCGTGTACTTCCTGCCGATCTATGTCGTCACACTGGTTGCAGGTGGACTCTGGGAGGTCCTGTTCGCCGGCGTGCGCAATCACGAAGTCAACGAAGGCTTCTTCGTGACTTCGATGCTTTTCGCGTTGACTCTGCCGGCGACTATTCCACTGTGGCAGGTCGCGGTCGGCATCAGTTTCGGTGTCGTCATCGGGAAGGAAGTGTTCGGCGGCACTGGCAAGAATTTCATGAACCCGGCGCTCGTCGGCCGGGCCTTCCTGTTTTTTGCATACCCGGGCGATATTTCCGGGGATGCTGTATGGACCGCGGTCGATGGCTTCAGCGGCGCAACGCCGCTCGCGCTGGGTGCGGCCGGCGGGTTGCCGGAAATTATGGCGGCTGGCGTGAGCTGGCAGGACGCCTTCATTGGCAAGTTACAGGGCGCTATCGGCTCGACCTCAGCGCTGGCCTGCCTGCTCGGCGCGGTGTTTCTGATCTACACCCGGGTCGCGGCATGGCGAATCATGGCGGGCGTGATGATCGGCATGATTGCGACGACTTTGTTGTTGAATGCAATCGGCAGTGACACCAACCCGATGTTCGCGCTGCCGTGGTACTGGCATTTCGCGCTCGGTGGTTTCGCGTTCGGCATGGTCTTCATGGCGACCGACCCGGTCAGCGCGGCGATGACGAATCCGGGGCGCTGGGTATTCGGCGCCCTGATCGGTGCGATGACCGTTTTGATCCGGGTCGTGAACCCGGCTTATCCGGAAGGCATTATGCTGGCCATCCTGTTCGCGAATCTGTTTGCACCACTAATTGACTATGTGGTCATTCAACAGAACATCCGCCGCCGCGCACGGCGTTTTCCGGAGGCCAGCTCGTGATTCGCCGGTTACTGGCATTGCCAAACGACGATTCGCGCAAGATCGTGTTCGTCGCGGTGAGTCTCTGCCTGGTCTGTTCCTTGCTGGTGTCCGCGACCGCGGTATTGCTGCAGCCGCTACAGGAAATTGAGGCCGGGAAGAACCTTCGTCGCAACGTGTTGCTGGCGGCAGGGTTGATGAGCGAGGACGATGACGATTCCCGGATTGACGAGTTATTCGGCCGCCTTGAGCCACGCGTCGTCGATCTGCGCAGCGGCGCGTTTACGGACGCTGTCAATCCCGAGAACTTCAATGCCCGGACCGCGGCGCGTGACCCCGAGCTGGGTGAAGCGATTGCTGACGACGCCGACATCGCCAATATTCGTCGGCGGGCACGCTTCGCCGTAGTTCACCTGGTGCGCGATGGTGACCGGATCGAGCGCATTGTCTTGCCGGCGCATGGCTACGGTCTGTGGTCTACGATGTACGCATTCATCGCACTGGACGCCGATCTCAATACGGTTGCCGCGATCAATTTCTATGAGCATGGCGAAACGCCGGGTCTGGGCGGTGAGATTGAGAACCCACGGTGGCGCAGCCTGTGGCAGGGCAAGCTAATTTTCGACGAGGCGGGCGACGTGCGCCTGGAAGTGATCAAAGGCAACGTCGATCCCGCCAACGTGGCGGCCGCTTGGCAGGTGGATGGCATATCCGGTTCCACGCTGACCGGCAACGGCGTGACGAACATGGTTCGTTACTGGTTCGGTCCCGATGGTTTCGGACCGTTTTTGGACAGATTACGCAGCGAGGGAGTTTGAGATGGAGACCTCACCCAGGCGCGTCATGCTCGACCCGCTGGTCGATAACAACCCGGTCACCCTGCAGGTGCTCGGCGTCTGTTCCGCGCTGGCAGTTACGACGAACCTGCTGAACGCCTTCATCATGAGTCTCGCGCTCACCGCAGTGTGCGCCTGCTCGAATGGTGCCGTGAGCATGATTCGCCGGCACACGCCGGGATCGATCCGCATCATCGTACAAATGACCATTATCGCGTCGCTGGTGATCGTGGTCGATGAACTACTGAAGGCCTATGCTTACGAGACTTCCCGCACGTTGTCCGTCTTCGTGGGCCTGATCATCACGAACTGCATCGTGCTCGGGCGGGCGGAGGCATTTGCCAGCCAGAACCCGGTGGGCCTGAGTGTGCTGGATGGCATTGGCAATGGGCTGGGTTACAGCCTGGTGCTGCTGCTTGTCGGCGCTGTGCGGGAGCTGTTCGGTTCCGGTAGCCTGCTCGGCGTCGAGATTCTGCCGCTAACCACCAACGGTGGCTGGTACCTGAGCAATGGCATGTTGTTGCTGCCACCCAGCGCATTTTTCATCATCGGGTTGCTGATCTGGGCGGTGCGGACCTGGAAAACGGCTCAGGTCGAGCCGGCAGATCACCAGATTCACGCGGTGCACCGGCAGGAGGTCATGTAATGGAAGCGGCGTTGGGTCTGTTCATTCGCTCCATCTTCGTCGAGAACCTCGCCCTGGCGTTCTTCCTGGGCATGTGCACATTCCTGGCCGTGTCCAAACGCATCGAGACGGCGCTTGGGCTTGGCGCCGCCGTGGTCGTCGTCATGATCATCACCGTGCCGGTGAATAACTTGTTGTTGGGCTTCCTGCTCGAGCCGGGCGCTCTGGCATGGGCCGGACTTCCCGACGTCGATATGAGCTTCCTGGGTCTGATCATCTACATCGGCGTGATTGCCGCGATGGTGCAGGTGCTGGAGATGGTGCTTGACCGATATTTTCCAGCGCTGTACCACGCGTTGGGTATCTTCCTACCGTTGATCACGGTCAATTGCGCGATTCTCGGCGCGTCATTGTTCATGGTCGAACGCGACTACGGGTTCGGCGAGAGCGTTGTCTTCGGGCTCGGCGGCGGCGTCGGTTGGGCGCTCGCAATCATCGCGCTGGCCGGCATTCGTGAAAAGCTCAAGTACAGCGACGTGCCCGATGGGCTGCAGGGCCTCGGTATCACGTTCATTACGGTGGGCCTGATGTCACTGGGATTTATGGCCTTTTCTGGGATTCAGCTCTAGCCGGCACCGGGGCACGGAGACCGCAACATGCAGGAAATCGTACTCGGCGTCGTGTTGTTTACCGCGGTGATCCTGCTGCTGGTGGGATTCATCCTTGGGGCGCGCGCGCGGCTCGTGCCGTCCGGCGATGTCGACCTGCTGGTCAACGACGAGCGACATATCGCGACCCGGGTCGGCGGCAAACTGCTGACCGCCCTTGCAGAAGCGGATCTATTTATCGCGTCAGCCTGCGGAGGTGGTGGCACCTGCGGTCAGTGTCGCGTGCAGGTGGTAGAAGGCGGCGGTGCGATTCTGCCGACCGAGACTGCGCATATTACGAAGCGGGAGGCACGCGACGGCGATCGGCTGGCCTGCCAGGTCGTGGTCAAAGATGACCTGAAGATCTGGGTGCCGGACGAAGTATTCGGCGTCAAACAATGGACTTGCCAGGTTCGGTCGAATGACAACGTGGCGACTTTCATCAAGGAGCTGGTACTGGAGCTGCCTGCCGGTGAGACGTTGGATTTCCGTGCCGGGGGTTACATCCAGATCGAGTGCCCGCCGCACAGTATCGACTTCAAGGAAATGGACATCGGCGAACGTTTCCGCGACGAGTGGGACCGTTTCGACCTGTGGAGCCTGCGCTCTGTCGTGACTGAGCCGGTGATGCGCGCCTATTCGATGGCCAACTACCCCGACGAGAAAGACATCATCATGCTGAATGTACGCATCGCGACGCCCCCACCGGCGCAGTGGAAAACGGCGCCGCCAGGCGCGATGTCGTCGTTCATCTTTGGGTTAAAGCCGGGGGACAAAGTGACCGTATCCGGACCATTCGGCGATTTCTTTGCGAAGGATACGGACAAGGAAATGATTTTCGTCGGGGGTGGTGCCGGCATGGCGCCAATGCGCTCGCACATATTCGACCAACTGCTCCGGCTCAAATCGGAGCGCAAGATCAGTTTCTGGTACGGCGCGCGCAGCAAGCGGGAGATGTTCTACGTCGAGGATTTCGACCGGCTGGCGGCAACGCATGAGAACTTCAGCTGGCACGTCGCGTTGTCAGAACCACTGCCCGAAGACAATTGGGACGGGTACACCGGATTTATCCACGCAGTGCTGTTCGAAGAATACCTGCGGCGTCACCCGGCTCCCGATGACTGCGAGTACTATCTTTGCGGCCCGCCTGTCATGAACAGCGCGGTGATCAGCATGCTCGAGGACTTGGGAGTGGAACCGGAAAGCATTGCACTGGACGATTTCGGCGGATGACTGTTTTCCTGCTCAGCCTGGTGTTGATGCTCGCAGCCCTGGCGGCGATGTCGATCGGCCTGTTACTGGGCCGTTCGGGTATTCGCGGCTCCTGCGGTGCGCTGAGCGGGGTCGACGGGGGATCGACCTGCGGCCTGTGCCGGCGACCCTGTGCCAGGCGGCGCACGTCAGCCGCGCAGCGGGACAGGAAGCAGCGAGCCGCGCGAGCGGAATAGCGCGACGGAGGTAACGAGTATGGTTGGGCGCTCAGTCAAGGTCCGCGAGTACATGGCAGCAAACCCGGTCACGGTGACGCCGGACATGCCGATTCTCGAGGCCATTCACCTGCTGATCGAACACCGCATTTCGGGTGTGCCCGTGTCAGATTTGCGCGGCAACCTCGTTGGCATGCTGTCGGAGCACGACTGCCTGCGGGTTGCCCTGCAATCGACTTACCACGGTGAGCCGGCGGGCACCGTGCGCGAGTACATGAGCGATGTGGTACGGACAGTCGACGTCGACGACAGCATTGTGGAACTCGCAGAGCTGTTCCTCGAGACGACTTATCGCCGGTTCCCGGTCATGGAACGCCAGCGGCTGGTCGGCCAAGTCAGCCGACGCGACGTATTGCGCGCGCTCGAACAAATCGTCTGACGCCTGGCACGCGCAGAGAAGATCAGTCAGTGCGCAGCTTTTCCCCGCCGCGGCAGCACGGTGCCATTAACCGTAACCTGGATGAAACGGCCGCCCAATGGCTGACCGTTCAGGAGTCGGCTGGCCCGACGCGCCGCATCGCGGGCCGGCATTTCCACAAGGCCGTAGCGATGAGTGCGATGTCCGGCTTCTTCCGCAAAGAGTTTTACTTGGGTGACTTCGCCGTAACGACGAAAGACCCGCGCCAGGGTTTCCGGCTTCGCGCTGGCCGGTAAATTTCCAACGTAGACTGTAGCCATCAACAACTTCCCCCGTGTTCTGTTGCGACGGCGCAGGTACAACCCGAAATTAATTGACCCGATTTAGAATGGCCTGCGCCGCGAACAAACTCATTCGTTTGTAAATGTAGGTCAACAACAGGCCGGCATCAATGCGTAGTTTCCGTACGCGAATATTGCTGCCTGTTCGACGCGTACGGATAATCGTCACGGCATCGTCCGCGCAGGGGCAGGTTGAAATGAATGTCGTAATCACCGGTAGTACCAAGGGAATTGGCTTCGGCATGGCCCGGGAATTTCTCCAGCGCGGCCACAATGTGGTCTTATCCAGTCGCCGGCCGGACGCAGTGGATCAGGCAGTGACGGAATTGAGCGCCGCGCATCCTGTGTGCAAGGTCGTTGGCCAGGCTTGCGACGTGGGCGACTACGCGCAGGTCGAGCAACTTTGGCAGCATGCCGCAGGCGCGCTGGGATCCGTGGATATCTGGGTCAACAACGCCGGTCGGGACGGCGTGAAAGTGCCGTTTTTCGCCATGCCGCCGGAAGACTTCCCGCTGACGATCCAGACCAACCTGGTCGGCTTGCTGAATTGCTGCCGCGTCGCAATCCCCGGGATGTACCAGCAGGGCGGTGGTCGCATATTCAACATGGAGGGCTTCGGCAGCAACGGTTCGGTGCGGCCCACATTGACCGTCTATGGTGGGACGAAGTATGCGGTGACGTACGTCACCAAGTCACTCGCAGCCGAGCTCAAGGGAACGCCCGTGAAAGTCTGTTATCTCAGTCCCGGCATCGTGGTGACCGACTTGCTCGTACCGCCACCCGACAAGCGCGACAAGCACTGGGAACAGAGCAAAAAAATCCTGAATATCCTGGCGGACACGGTGGAGACGGTGACGCCATTCCTGGTCGAAGGGATGTTGGCCATGGACAAGAACGGGGGTGCGGTTCGCTGGCTAACACCGTGGAAGGTCCGCGGACGCTTCCTGATGAGCCTGTTTCGCAAGCGCGACGTATTTGGCCCGCTTGGTCTCTGAAGGCTGCCTACTGGTCGAAGCGCAAGCGGACCTGGCTGTAGGTCGCGGTTGGTTCACCGTCGACGATATAGGGCTTGAAGCGCCACCTTTCCACGGCCGCGACCGCTTCGGCGTTGAACAGTTCCGGCGGGTCGGCATCGAGGATGCGGACGTCCGAGGTCTCGCCCTTTTCATCCACGAGGAATTCGACCGCTACCCAGCCTTCAATTCTCTTCGCGGCCAGTCGTCTCGGGTAACGCGGCTCGGAGAACTTGCGGAATTCGAGTTTCGACAGCGCTACCGTGCCCGGTCCGGGCGGCGGTAATGGTCCGATTTCGCCGGGGGCCGGCTGGGGCTTCGCGCGCACCGGCGTGGGTGGTCCGGTTTCTTCCAGTTTCGTGCTGGAGACCGAATCCGCGGTTTCCGGCGCGACCATTGCCATGGCTGTGGTGGAGGCGACCAATGAACCCGTCTCTGTGGTCGGCGGATCACCGCGATCCTGGGCTGCCGGCGCCGCAGTTGGTTCGGGTGCCGGCCCAGGTGCCTTTGCCACGGCGGGTGCCGGTTCGGGTTGCGGCGGCGGTGGTGCCGGCTGGACCTGCTTCGGCGCTGGCGCGGATTCCGGCGCACTCGCGACTGCCGGCTTTGGTTCCGGGGGCGGCTTGGGCGCAGCCGCGCGGACGGGTTCCGGCTTCGGTGCAGGCTTCGGCGGCGGCGGTGCCGGCTCGACCTGCTGTGGCGCTGGTTTGGGTTCCGGCCCAGTCGTGACCACGGCAGGCGGAGTGACCGCGACCGTGTCAGGAAGATCTTTTGTTGGTTCGGGCCGGGTTCCGATATCCGGCGCGAAGACATCGGGTCGCATGTACGCGCGCACGATTACCTCGCGCAGCTCGGTTTCCTGCGCGAGCCCTGCGCCCATCGTGCTGAACGGGGCTGGCCGTTGCATTTGGGTCGGCGGCGGCTGGAGGCGATCTGGTTGGGCGTCCGCGAACGGGGGTGGCGATTCCGTCTCGCCGCCCATGAAGAGGCTCAGTCCAATTGCCGCCGCCGTCATGGTGGCAGCGGCAGCGAGCACCACGGGACGACGCCACAGGGGTGGTCGCTGGATTTCCCCTTCGGTATCGAAATCGATCGACTGGTTAATATCCGTGGCGTCATCATCAGCGATGACTGGTGCTGGTTCGGCGATCTCGGGAGTCGCGACGACCGGGTCCGGCTCGGGAGCGGGTTCGACGATAACCGGCTCGGGACTTTCGAGCACGATTTCTTCGGTGATTTCCTCGGTTTCCGGCGCGAAGAATTCGGCCCGGAATTCCCCGACGCTGCCGGTCCGGTCGGCACGCCGAAAGGCGAGTGCCCGATCGAGTATGGCCCACCGGGCATCTGACAGGCCCTCAATGCGTGCTGGACGTTGTCCCGCCACTTCGGCTTCGAGCGCGTTCGAGTCACCGAAAGCGCGGGTGCCAGACATCACGCGATAGACCAGCAGCGCAAGGGAAAAGACCTCGTCGGCCGTCGTTATCGGCTTCCCTTCCAGGACTTCCGGACTGCAGTATCCCGGCGTTCGTGCGCCGAGCTGTGCTGAATCGAAGCCATCGTCATTGACGCCCATCCGACGCGCGATGCCGAAGTCGATCAATTTCGGCTGGCCATCACGGGTCAGCAGAACATTACCGGGCTTCACGTCGGCGTGGACCACGTCCATCGCATGCACATGTTCCAGCGCCGAGCTGACGCCATCCAGGATGCGATGTGCCTGGGCTTCTGGCAGTGGCTTGCGGCCGGTGCGCTTCAGCACATCGACCAGCGATTCCCCGTCCACCCATTCCATGGTGATGAACGACAACTGGTTGTGTTGTTCCATGCCAAACACTCGAACGACGTTCGGGTGATCAAGGCGCAGGCAAAGTTCGACCTCGTTCTTCAACGCCTGGAGCGCGTCCGGTCTTGCAGCAAACTGCGCATTGATGACCTTGATCGCGACCCATGGATCCGCAACACCGGCTTCCTTTCGCTGCCGATCGAGCGCCTTGTAGATATCGCCCATGGCGCCGCTGACGACTTGCGAAACCAGTACGTAGCGATCGTTGAGCAGGCTGCCCGGTTCGAGTGCCGTGCCCTGGCCCGGTTGCCCGTGAACCGGTTCGGTTTCGGTCGGTTCCCCCGCCGCCGTTTGCGGCGCGGCTGGCGCGGTTTGGCTCGGCGCCGGAGACGGCTGGGGTGCTGCCGCTGTCAGAACCGGCGGTTCCGGGGTGGCTGGCTCTGTCAGGATTGGCGGTTCGGGTCTGGCCTGCACAGGCTGTGCCGGAGCAGGCGGTGGGCTGGGTTCTGCCTGCGGTTCGTCATCGGGCTCGAAACCCGCGAACTGCGGTCCCGGCATATCCATCGACCATTCGGTGGGATCGTCCTCGGATATCAGGTGATCAAATTCGGCGCTGAGCCGCTCCCAGGTCTGCTCCGGGAGGCGTCCCGATTCGAGCGCGGCATCGAGTTCGCTCTGGATCGCCTCGCTGTAGTCCGGGTTTTCGTCCAGCAGCGCGGTCATAGCGTCCAGTACGAGCTGCAGATTCACGCGCGCAGCCAGAAACTCCTCGAAAATCTCGCGGAAGTTCTCTGCCCGTGAGCTTGTGCCCGTATTTAAGCTATCGACAGCCATCTTTCCCCGCCGCCCGGCGTTTTGATCGACCGGCCACAGCCAACAGACCGATCATCGGCTGGAGTCTAGCAACGGTTTATGACAGGAACGTTCGCCTGCTTCACGTTATGGCATTGCTGCGTCAAGGAAAAAATGCCGAAATGCGGACTCAAGGCTCCGCGTTTTTACATAACAGGACTGCAATTCGTCAAGCGGGCTTGATCGCCAGGACCCCGGCGTTTTCGCGCCCGTCCATGCTGCCGAGACCGCCGAAATCGCTGCGGTCGATGAAGCCGGAGCGCTCGATTCGAAACCCGGCTTCCTCGCAGCAGCGCACCATCAGTTCCGGCACCAACAGATTCATGAAGGGTGGCCCCTTGATGGGACGGTTGGCCGTGCTGGACGAACGCGGCAGCCAATTCTCCAGTGCAATCATCAGGCCGGGCCAGCGATCACCGCGAGCCAGCTTTGCCTCGAAGGTCGGCACGAAGTTACGCCAGATCCCGTAAGGCGTATCCGCGACGAGGTACAGGCGGCCAGCCGGTTTTAGCCAGCGAAACATTTTGCGCACGGATGCGTCGATTGCCGAACCGTCCAGGAAATGCAGCACCCGCGAGCACAGAATCGCGCCGAAGTGTTCGGCCGCGAAATCCACGTAAGGCAATTGGCCCTGAACAATCTCGAGCCGGTCGCGATCGTCCGGCGGCGTTTCGTCCCACAGGATATCCAGGTGGCGCTGGTCGAGATCGCAGGCGACCACGCGAGCGCCCGCCGTGAGAGCCGGTTGGGTGGCGACCCCGTAGGCACAGCCGACCTCGAGCACCGGCTCCGCGCAGGAGCCCGCGAATGCGATGAAATCATCTGCATACGCATCTCTCTTCTGGAACATGAAACCCGTGTCGTTCAGCGTCGGCCGCATGTCGGGCCTGCTCCAGGGCGGTGGTGTGTTGCTCTCGCTCATCGGTGCTTCCGTGCTGACATGCTAACGCTGGCCTTCGGTTGCCCCAAGACACCGCCCCGCAGCGGCTGACACGTGGACGCCGGACGTCCCGGGCGGCCGGATCGGTATCCCGGACCCTATACTTTTGCCACAGGAGCGCCATCGCTGCCAGGCGGGCGCGGGCATAACCAATAAGGAATTCACCAATGTCGGAGCACGAAGCGGCCGGGCCGGAATTTATTGCCGTGGCCCTGCAGGTTGCCTGCAAGGGTGTGAATCGCTGTGCCGATCGCGAATCGGCGCGCGCGCGCATCGCAGAAACGATCAAGACCATTGAGGGTTACGCCACCACGGCGACGAATTTCCTCCACTGGTTCTACGGCGCGCCGGTCAAGCTGGTTGCATTGCCGGAGTACGCGGTCACGGGATTCCCGATGAAGGAGAGCCCGGCCGAATGGCGCGAGAAGGCCTGCCTGCAATATGACGGCCCGGAATACGAGGCCCTGGGCAAGATTGCGCAGGACAACAATATCTACCTCGCCGGCAACGTCTACGAGGTAGATCCGAACTTCCCACAGCTCTATTTCCAGGTCTGTTTCATCATCGGCCCGTCCGGTGACGTCATACTGCGTTACCGGCGGTTAACCTCGAGTTTCGAGCCCACGCCGCATGACGTCTGGGACAAGTACCTGGACCTATACGGTCTCGATGGCGTGTTCCCGGTAGCGCGAACCGAAATTGGCAATCTCGCGATGATCGCGTCGGAGGAAATCCTGTATCCGGAATTCACGCGCATGCACGTCATGCGCGGCGCGGAGGTCATCATTCATCCGACCAGCGAGCCGGGTAGTCCGCAGATGACGATCAAGGAGATCGCACGGCGCGCGCGCGCCGTGGAGAACATGGCCTACGTTGTGTCCCCGAATTCGGCCAGCATCGATGACATTCCCATTCCTCCATATACCTGCAGCGCCATGTCCAAGATCGTTGGCCCGCACGGCGAAATCATGACCGAGGCCGGTCAGGGCGGCGAGAGCATGTCAGCCAACGCGGTGCTGGATGTGGGTGCACTGCGGCGCGAGCGCCGTCGCATCGGCATGGCGAATATCCTGTCGCGGCAGGCTTACGGGTTGTTCGCGGACAGCTATGCCAACGCAGATTTTCATCGCGGCAATTTCCTGCTGCAGGAAGGGGAAGTCATCGAGCCGCCGGACCGGCAGGTATTTCGCAAACGCCAGGAAGAGAATATCGAGCGACTGATCAAGGCCGGCCTGATTTGACGCGGGCCCACCGCGCCCAGCCGGCTTTTGTTAGGATCAAGATCGCGTGAACGGCTGCCCTGAAGCGGAGACAACTCAATGACTGGTATCACGGCCGACCGGCGTGACTTCCTGCGCGGCAGCGGCGCTCTTGCTGCCACTCTGTCCCTCAAGTACGCGGCCCCGGCTGGTGCCGAGGACGAGGCCGAACAGGTCTACGGTCGCTGGGAAGACCTGATGCGGCAGAAATGGACCTGGGACAGCGTCGTGCGTGGCAGCCGCGGCCTCAACTGCACCGGGCACTGCGCGTTCAATGTTTACGTGAAGAACGGCATCGTGTGGCGCGAGGAGCAGCAGGGCGAATACGGTCGTTCCGGTACCGATACGCCGGATTACGGGCCGCGCGGCTGCCAGAAGGGATTGCGGCACTCGAAGTACATGTACGGTCGCCAGCGCGTCCTCTATCCGATGAAACGGGCCGGCGAACGCGGTGAAGGCAAATGGGAACGCATCAGCTGGGACCAGGCCTGCACCGAAATCGCTGACAAGTTCATCGACTACGCGGTGGAGCACGGACCGGAATCGATTACATTCGCCATGGGCACGCAGATGATTCTCAAGCGTGCTTCCTTCGCCTCATTGTTCCGTTTCGCCAATCTCACCGGCATTTCAGTTCCGGAGACCTTTGCCGGCGTCGGCGACCTGCCGGTCGGTGCGTACCAGGTGCTGGGCTACGAACTGCCGGGTGACAACATGGCGGCTGTCTTCAAGTCGCGCGTCTGCCTGATCTGGTTCTGTAATCCCGCGGCGACCCGCATCCCGGATGCGCACTTTTTCTGGGAGGCGCGTTATAACGGGACCGAGGTCATCGCGATTTCGCCGGACTTCAACGGCAGCGCCATGCACGCGTCGAAGTGGCTGAACCCGAAACCCGGCACGGACGGCGCGCTGGCGATGGCCATGGTCAACGTGCTGGTCGACGATGGCAGCGTGGAGTGGGACTACGTGCGCGAGCAGACGGACCTGCCGTTCCTGGTGCGGGCCGACAATCGCAAGTTCCTGCGCCGCACGGACCTCGACCCGGGCGCAGAAGACGGTGATACGGATTTCTATTTCTGGGACGAGAACACCGATCAGCCAGTGCAGGCGCCAGGCACCGGTTTCGGGGAAATGGCTTTTGGCCCGGACCCGCGGCGCAACGAAAGCCTGGCGCTCGGCGACATCCGTCCGGCCGTGGAAGGCAACTGGATTATCGAAACGCCGTCCGGACCGGTTGAAGTCACGACGGTCTTTGAACTCCTGAAACAGCAGCTCAAGGGATTCACGCCGGAGCGCGCCGCCGAAATCACCGGCGTGCACGCGGACAATATCCGCTCGGTCGCGCGCACCTTCGCGAGCGCGAAGCCCGGCATGATTTTCGCCGGTTATCGCGTAAACAAATGGTTGCACGGTGACCTGATCCTGCGAGCCTGGCTGCTCATGAGCGCGTTGACCGGCAATACCGGCCGCGCGGGTGGCGGGGTGCAGACGACCCAGCTTGCCAACGCCGATGGCTTCATGGCGTTCGTGATGAATGGTGTCGGTCCGCGGCTTCGTGTTGCCGCCGTGTCGCTATGGGACTACGCGCATGTCGACGGCGCCCAGATGAACCGCGACGTGTATGGCGAGAACTATGCCGCGCACGTCGATGGTCACTACCAGGCGGCGGTGCAGAACGGCTGGATCCCGAATTACGCGGCCGTGCCGTGGAAGATGGGCATCATGGCCGGGCACAACCCGGCCAACTGGCGTGCGACCGGCCGCGATTGGAAAGAAAGTGCGTTCATGAAACTGGACACCACCGTGACGCTGACACCGAATATGAGTGTCACGGCCATCCTGTCCGACTACGTGTTGCCGATCGCGGATCACTACGAGCGCCAGGACTACATCATGGAGGGCCGCACGCCATACGCGCAGGTCATCGACAAGGCCGTTGCGCCACTGGGAGAAAGCCTGGAGGAGTGGTCGGTGCTGGACAAGTTGTCGCGCGCCATCAGTCAGCGGGCGGCCGAGCGCGGCATCGAGCCGATCAAGGGCGAAGCGTTCGGCCAGCCGGTGGAGTGGGATTATTCGCAGCTCGGCACCCTGTTTACGACCCTGCAAGGCCAGGATGGCAAGACACTGCAAGTCAAAAGCAATCGCGATGTGGTCGATTTCATTCTCGCGAACTCCTCCGGCATGTCCGACGTCACTTTCGACAAACTGCAACTGAAGGGTATTGTGCGCGTAGACGACGCCGACGATGTGCAGTTCGGCCCAAATGCGCCCTACAGCTACTACGTGCTCGACAGCGTGAAGAACCGGATTCCCTACGCGACGTTGACCGGCCGTCAGCAGTTCTATATGGACCACGACTGGTTCCTGCAGGAGGGCGAGGGACTGCCGGGCTACCGGGCGCCGTTGAAAAACAAGAATTACGACTTGCGCCTGGTCATGGGCCATGCGCGGCACGGCATACACAGCATGTACCGTGACGACAGCCTGCTGGTGAGCCTGCAACGCGGCGAGCCCGACGTGCACGTAAACCCGGACGATGCTGTGAGCCGCGGCGTCGCCGATGGCGACCTGGTCAAGGTATACAACGACTTCGGCTCGTTCGTAGCCCAGGCGCGGGTGAGCTCCAATACGCAACCGGGCACAATGTTCATGTACCACGGCTGGGATCCAATGATGTTCCGCGGCCGCGATAATTTCAGTTCGGTCATCTCGACGCGCGGCCTCATTAAGCCCGTACAGATGATCAGCGGCTATGGGCACATCAACTACACCACGCCGAACAACGTGCCGAACCAGACTTTCCACGATACGACGTGCGAGTTCGAGAAGTACGTGGAAGCATGATCGGACACAGGCGATACAACGGACAACAGGACCAGAGGCGGGAGCAAAAGTAATGGGTATGCAGGTCGCAATGGTGATTGACCTCAACAAGTGCATCGGCTGCCAGGCTTGCACGGCGGCATGCAAGTCGCTGTGGACGGACGAGGAAGGCCAGGAATCCATGTTGTGGAACAACGTGGAAACCAAGCCCGGGCCGGGCTACCCGCGCGACTGGCAGGAAAAGGGTGCGCGTTCCGGCTGGAAAGACGGTGAGCTGCAGTACGGTGGCCTGCACCCGGACGAGAATTTCGGCGGCGAAGTGCCGCTGAACCACGCGGCGGTCTATTTCGAGGGCACCGAGGATCGGCTGAAACAGAAAGAGCCGATGGGCTACGGCGCCAACTGGGACGAAGACACCAGCTCTGGTGACTACCCGAACAATTACCACTTCTACCTGCCACGCTTGTGCAATCACTGCACCAAGCCGGCCTGCCTCGAGGCCTGTCCCGTGCGCGCGATTTACAAGCGCGAGGAAGACGGTATCGTGCTGGTCGACGCGGACAAATGCCAGGGCACAAGGCTGTGTAACCAGGCCTGCCCGTACGACAAGGTGTACTTCAACCACGTGAAGAACATCAGCCAGAAGTGCATTTTCTGTTTCCCGCGGGTGGAACAGGGTGTGGCGCCGGCCTGTGCGCGGCAGTGTCCCGGTCGGTTGCGTTTCGTTGGCTTCCTCGAAGACGATGAGGGTCCGATTCACAAGTTAGTCAATGAGTGGCAGGTCGCGTTGCCGTTACATCCGGAATTCGGTACCGAACCCAACGTGTTCTATGTACCGCCGATTCTGCCACCGGCCTTCGACGAGGAAGGTCGGTTCAGCGATGAGCCGCGAATCCCGATGGAATATCTGCGCTATCTGTTCGGCCCCGACGTCGACCGCGCGCTGATCACCATGATCCAGGAAATGGAGCGCAAGAAGGCCGGGCAGGAATCGGAGCTGATGGACCTGCTGATCGCCCGCGACTGGAAGTCGCTGTTCAACATTCCGGACGTGCGCGTCGCCTGAGACGCGGATGGGGCTCGGTCTTTTCGACCGGCTGCACCAGGTTCACCGTCGCTGGCGAATCCGGTTCAAGTCGGAGGTCCCGACCATCCGCTACATATTGAACGCGGACCTCGCCGGCACCACGATGGTCGACGTCGGTGCGCGCTATGGCACCCACTCATTTTACATGAGTCGCAAAGCCGGGCCCGATGGCCAGGTGTTTGCCTTCGAGCCGCAGCCTGAACTGGGCCGGCACCTGCTGGATCTGCGCGAAGCCTTTCACCTGGACAATCTCGAAATCGTCAACAAAGGCTTGTCGACGCAGGCGGGTGAGATGATCCTGCGACGGGTAGAACCGGGTTCGGGCGGGGCGAGCTTCGAACACGGGGCCGATGGCGGCCTGGAAGAAGTCCGGGTGCAGGTTACGACGCTCGATGAGTGTCTCCGCGACTGTGGGGCGGGACCCGTTTCGTTTATCAAATCTGACGTCGAGGGCCACGAGCTGGAGGTGTTTCAGGGTGGCCGCGAAATCCTGGAGCGAGACAAGCCGGCACTGATTTTTGAGTGCCGTCATAACCAGGCCGCCGACGGCGAGCTGTTTGGATTCCTGACCGATCTTGGCTACGACGGTTTCTTTTTCTGGGTGTCACCCAAGGACCATCGCAGCCTGCTGCACAAAGGCCGTGGTCGCTATATTCACTACACCGAATTCGACCAGCACCCGTACCCCCGGCCGAATATCCAGTTGCGCAACTACTTGTTCGTGCCGAGCGGACAGCCGCCGCGTTATTGAGCGGGATCACTCACCTGCGTTCGTGAACTCCAGCAACTCGACTACGTTGCCGTCCAGATCGCGGCCGTAGGCCACGAAGCCGGTATCCTGGGCCTGCGGCGGGCTGTGAAAGCGCATGCCGGCGGCTTGCAGGCGCTCATACTCCGCGTGCATGTCCTGCACCTGCAGGCAGATATGCGTGATGCCATGGTCGCAGACTCGCCGATCGCCATCACGCGGTCTTGGTACCGGCGATGAAAACTCGAACACTTCGAGGAAACTGTCGCCGAGTTTCAGCATCGCCGCTTTGGCGGCGGAATTCTCCAGGTCGGTGAGGGCATCGGCTTCTGGAATACCCGCATTCCAGCCAAACGTCCACGCCACCTCACAGCCGAAATTCCGCTGGTAAAAGTCGATGAACCGTTCCAGGTCGGGCGTTGATATGGCGGCGTGGTGGAACCCCATCAGCATGTTGCAGTCTCCTGCTCGAATATACTCGGTTATTGTAGGGCAAGGACCAACACGATCTGTGATATCCGAATGATCGAAGGCTCGACTATTCCCGTGGGCCTGTACGTGCACCTGCCCTGGTGCGTGCGTAAATGCCCGTACTGCGACTTCAACTCGCACGAACTGCGCAGAGAGCTCCCGGAGTCCGCCTATGTTGATGCCTTAATCGCGGATCTCGACGTGACGTTACCCGACCTTGCCGGGCGGCGGTTTTCCTCCGTGTATTTCGGCGGCGGCACGCCGAGCCTGTTTTCGGCGACATCGATTGGACGGCTGCTGCAAACCCTGCAGACTCGCGATCTGCTAACCGTCGATGCGGAGATTACGCTGGAGGCGAATCCTGGGGCGGCAGAAGCCGCGCGCTTCGCCGGTTATCGGGCCGCCGGTGTCAATCGACTGTCGGTTGGTGTGCAGAGCTTCGACGATGACTGCTTGCAGGCACTGGGCCGGGTCCACGATGGCGCGGCCGCGTGGCAGGCCGTCGAACTTGCCGCGTTGCACTTCGACAATCTCAATCTGGATCTGATGTACGGCCTGCCAGGCCAGACCCCGGACCTCGCCATTGCAGATGTCGAACGGGCAATCAGCACCGGGGCACCACATCTGTCCTGTTATCAGCTGACGATTGAGCCAAACACGGTGTTTTTCTCACAGCCGCCGTCACTGCCGCCCGAGGCAGTCCAGGGAGCGATCGAAGAAACCGTGCTGGCCGAGCTCGACAAGGCCGGTTACGCCCACTACGAGGTATCCGCGCATGCCAGGCCGGGCCATCAATGCCGGCATAATCTCAACTACTGGCACTTTGGTGATTACCTGGGCATCGGCGCCGGTGGGCACACCAAGTTGACCAGGGACGGCCAGGTAATCCGTTGCGCGCGCGTAAAGACCCCGGCCAGTTATCTCGATAAAGCCGGTTCTGCAGCGGCACTCACCGGCGCGAAAACACTGAGCGATGCGGATCTGGCGTTGGAATTCATGTTGGTTGCGCTGCGCCTGCGTGACGGTTTTCCGCTCGCACTGATCGCCGCGCGAACCGGGCTGCCTCCCGGATCCGTACGAGTCGGTCTCGAACGATGCGTACAACGGGGACTGCTGCATGTTCATGAAGACTGGATTCGGCCGACCGCTGTCGGTCAGCGCTATCTGAACTCCGCAATCCGGGAGTTCGTGCCGACCGCTCCGGCGGCTCGTTGACGCAACGATCAGCGGGAATCGGTCCAGCGGGCTGTTTGTACACAGGCGCTTACGCTGCGAGAATTCCCGGAGGGACCGAACTCGCTCTGACTCAAGTGAACACCGAGAATAGAAGACAGTTTCGCTGGGTGGCTGTATTTTTTTTCGCGGCGATCCTTATTGCGCTTGCCATCACAATCACGGCGTTGACGGGCACGCCAGAGCAGATTGCGGACAGTGTCGAGCCTGCAGCGCCGAACAAAGATGTTCTCATTGTCTATGCGGTCGGCGTTCCGTACCGAACTATCAGTGAACTATCTGCAGCCGACGTAGACAAGGTATCGGGTGCCACACCAGCGTCGTACAACACAAGAGCAATTTCTTCCGAGCTTGCCTCCAAACTTCGCGCCCGCGGCTTCTCTGTCACGTTGAAAACCGTTGAGGACGTGCGCTCGCACCGCGAAATCTTCGAGTATCGTGTGCTGGTAGCAGCGACTCCTGTGCGATTTTGGAACATGAGTTGGATGATGAAGAAATTCTTCGACGAAATTTTTGCACGAATCTACGTTGCTGAGAAAGCTTGCTTTCGTGATTGGCCCGTCGCAGGCATCGTAATGGCCGAAATCAGCGACAGCGCGGAAGCTGCGCTGGGAACCATACGGTCCGTGTTGCAGGACTGCGGAACGGACCTCAGTTTGTCGTCTTACTTCCTCACCAACTACTCTAGTGTCGAACGCGAAGATGAAATGGATAAGCTTGCCGAGGGCATTGCGAAGCTAGTGCGTGACCGCCTGATAATTGACTAGTTGTCTCCACAGAGTTGGGTCTGCAGGACCATCGTCCGGGATGGAGTTTCGAATTCGCCTGGCTGCTGAAAGCGACGTGCCGGCCATTACCGCAATCTATAACCAGGCTATCGCGCTGCAGTCGGCGACAGCGGATACGGTCGCTTTGAACATCAAGACCTTGTTTGCAATTTTGCTGGACATCAACGCCGACAGCTTTCGCATACTCGAAAAGTTCGGTTTCCGGCAATGGGGGCACATGCCCAACGTGGCAGATTTCGATGGTCGGGAGTGTGGCCACCTCTATTACGGCCTCCGCGTTGCGCCATGATGAGAAGGCTCCTTCAACCTGGCTTCGCATTTGTTCTCCTGACGTTCTCGGCCCAGGCGTCGGGCTGGCAGTATTTCGGCGGTGATGCCGGCGGGTCGCACTATTCACCGCTCGCGCAAATCAATCGCGACAATGTCGGCGAGCTACAGCTTGCATGGTCCTACCGCACGGGCGAGATCGAGCGCTACCCGGAGCGGCGCGCGATGATCGCTCTGAACGTGACGCCCATTGTGCTGCCCGAAAGCGCCGGCCAATCGCTCGTGCTGTGCTCCGCAATGAATCGTGTCATTGCGCTGGACCCAACGACTGGCGACGAACGTTGGGTTTTTGATCCGGAAGTGCCACTAGGCTCGATTGACAGCAAGTTTTTGTGCCGTGGCGTGGCCTATTGGGCAGATGCCTCGGCGCCAGAAGCACAGGTTTGCAAGCATCGTATCTTTACGGCAACCAAGGATCTGCGCCTGATTGCGCTTGATGCCGGTACCGGCGAGCCATGCGGCCAGTTCGGCGTAAACGGAACTATCGATGTTCGCCCGGACATCTACGATGATGTGCCGAATCTTGCCGATGACGACGTGACTTTTGCCGCGCCGCCAACGGTGATTGAAGACCTGGTCATCGTTGGCTCAGCCGACAATACGAAATTCTGGCGTGCCGACAGTCCCAGCGGCGCTGTGCGTGCGTACGATGCACGAACCGGTGTGGCGCGCTGGAGTTTCGACCCGGTTCCTAGGGACCCGGCTGACCCGGCGGCGCAGCATTGGACGCCGGAAGCCATGCAGAATGTCGGTGGGGCGAACGTGTGGTCAATCATGTCCGCGGATGCGGAGCGTGGGCTCGTATTCCTGCCAACCGCGACGGCGGGGCCGAACAACTACGGTGGCCTGCGGCCGGGTGACAATCGCTACGCGAACTCGGTCGTTGCGCTGAATGCCGCGGACGGCAGTGTCGCCTGGCATTTCCAGATCGTGCATCACGATGTCTGGGACCTGGATATTCCGTCGCAGCCCATACTCGTTGACCTGACTCGTGAAGGCGTCACCATCCCGGTGGTCATCCAGCTCACGAAGCAGGGACTGATATTCGTGCTGCATCGAGAGACGGGTGAGCCGGTTTTCCCCGTGGAGGAACGGCTGGTGCCAACCGATGGCGTCCCGGGAGAGGTGCTGTCACCGACCCAGCCATTTCCGACCCGGCCGGCACCAGTTGGCAGGGTAGGCCTGGCCCCGGACGATGCCTGGGGCTTTACCGTTTTTGATCGCGCGGCCTGCCGCCGCAAGCTCGCGAGCTTGCGCACCGGTGGCTTGTACGAGCCACCCAGCTTCCAGGGCACGGCAACGATGCCGGGTGCATCCGTCTTTAACTGGGGTGGTGCATCTTTCGACCCCAACACGCAGCGCCTGATTGTCCCGATTTCGCAGACGCCGATGTTCACGCGCCTGACGCGCACCGACGAGATCCCGGACGAGGTTCGCAGCATGCCGCGCAGGGGTCCTATCGGACCGCCGATGGATATGGCAGGGACGCCGTATTCCTTTGAGTTCCAGCCGGTAATGTCACCGTTTTTCGCGCCGTGTGTGTCGCCACCGTGGGGCGAGCTGGCGGCGATCGATCTCGGCACGGATGCGGAAACAGAGTGGCGGTTCCCGCTCGGCACCCTGAGCGCGCTGATGCCGGTACCGATTCCGCTGGAGTTCGGGACGCCGTTGGCCGGCGGCCCGACCGCGACCGCGGGCGGCATCGTGTTTATTGGCGCCAGCTCGGATGCAAAGTTTCGGGCGTTCGATATCGAAACGGGCGAGAAGCTCTGGGAGACGGATACCCCGGCGCCTGCCATGGCGATTCCGATAACCTATGCGGTCGAAGGCCGGCAATTTGTTGCCGTGGCCGCCGGCGGACATATTTTCCAGGGATTCACCAACGTCAACGATTACATCGTTGCTTTCGCGTTACCGGAGTGAATTGAGATGGTGGATGTCGACGTTGCGTTTCGCCCGGCGACGAAGGGCGACTGCCGGGACATAGCGGCGCTGTATCGAATCTCGTCGGACGGCGTGGCCGACTATATATGGACCAAGCTGGCGGGACCTGACGAGGATATTCTCGATGTCGGTCAACGGCGGTACGAGCAGGAGGACTCGGTCTTCAGCTATCGCAACTGCACCATCGTCGAGTCGGCCGGTCAGATCGCCGGGATGCTGGTGGCGTTTCCGATGCACGTGGATCCGCAGGCGGAAGCGGAGGCGGATCCTGTCCTGCGTCCTTACAGCGAACTCGAGGAGGACAACAGCTATTACATCTGCGGTATGGCATTGCTGCCGGTTTTCCGCGGCCAGGGGATCGGCACGAAACTGCTGGATCTGGCCGAAACACAGGCCCGCGAGCGCGGTTTCGGCAAAACGAGCCTGATCGTGTTCGAGCAAAATGTTGGCGCCAAGCGCCTGTATGATCGGTTCGGTTATCGTGAAATTGCGCGCCGCGCGGTGCGTCCGCATCCCCTGATTCACATGACGGGCGATGCGTTGCTGATGGTCAAGACAATCGACGCAGAGTAGACAGCGATGCATATCGACCACGTCGTGCTGTGGGTAGACAACCCGGCAGACTCACTCGAGTTCTACGTCAATGTATTGGGCCTCGATCCGGTCCGGGCGACGGAGTATGAGTCCGGCGCCGCACCGTTCCCGAGCGTTCGCCTGAATGAGGCGACGATCATCGACCTGATGGCGAATGACATGCTGGCGGGCGTGCAGGATTTCACCGGCGCGCACAACACAGGCGGCGGCCCGATCAACCATCTCTGCCTGTGCCTCGATCCGGCGCACTATGAAGCGCTGGTGTCGCGGCTGAAGTCCGCGGGTGTCAGGATCGTGCCCGGCAGCGAAGCCTCGTATGGCGCGCAGGGCGAGGCGGCGAGCTCGGAGTACTTTCGTGACCCTGACGGCAATGTCATCGAGATCAGGCACTACGGCTGAAGGGACTACCTGGCGGGCTTGACCGGCCACGCCCGGATGCCGCATTGTTCGCGTCCCTCTGGCCCGCGGGCCGCAAATAAACAACGAGAACACCCAATGAATCTTCTGGAGACGATCCTCGGTGGCGCCAGCGCCGCGAATGCAGGTCAGCTGGGCAAGCAGTTTGGCCTGGACGACGGCGCGACCGCTAACGTGCTCGGGCAACTGGTACCGGCGCTGAGTCGTGGTTTGCAAAACAACAGCGCATCCGGCGGCGGCCTGGCCGGCCTCGCCAAGGCCCTGCAGGGCGGCAATCACCAGCGTTACCTGGATGATGCCGGTCTGTTGGGCGAGCAGTCGACGGTCGACGACGGCAACAAGATTCTCGGTCACATCCTGGGAAGCAAGGATGTCAGCCGCAACGTGGCCGCAAAGGCCGCATCCGAAACGGGCGTCGATGCCGGCATCATCAAGAAGATGCTGCCGCTGGTAGCCACCATGGTCATGGGCGGTCTGAGCAAGCAGACCGACGGCGGACGGCAGCTCGATGCGGGCGGCGGTGGTGCCGATCTGCTGGGCTCATTGCTCGGTGGGCAGGGCGGCGGCGTCGATCTCGACGACGTACTGAACGTTGCCAAGAAATTCTTTTGAGCGACCAGCACGGGTCGTCAGTCACAAGCAGGGGATGATGAAATGAGTATTCTCGATTTTGCAAAAGACCTGGGCAAGCAGCTGTTCGATCGTGACGACGTTGCCGCCGAAAAGATCAAGCAGCACATCGAAGTCAGTCTGTCCGGCGTCAAGGACTTTGATGTGCAGTTTGATGACGGTGTCGTCACGTTGTGTGGTGAATGCCTGTCTCAGGGTGAGCGGGAGCGGGCTATCCTGATCGCCGGCAACACCAAGGGTGTTGAAAAAGTCGTCGCCGATCAGCTCACCGCGCGCGCGCCGGAGCCTGAAGAGCCGGAAGAGAAGAGCGAGATCTACGAAATCGTATCCGGCGACACGCTCGGCGCGATTGCCAAGCGTTATTACGGCAAGGCATCCGCCTATATGCGGATTTTCGAGGCGAACCGCGACGTGATCGACGACCCGAACAAGATCTATCCGGGCCAGAAGATTCGTATCCCGCTGGACTGAGCCGTCAGCCGATAAATTCGGCGAAATACTGGTTCAGGAGCCGGTTGTTCGGATCGGCCTGCCGACGCGTCATGCGGAAACGCCGCAGACGCTCGCCATACGCTTGTTCAGCCTGATCCGCCGAAAATCTGTTGGTCAGGTTGAAGCTCGGTATCCCCTTGAAGCGCGAAGCGATACGCCCGAAGTCCAGCAGGAAATCATCCCACCCGTCGACCACGGTGGACCGCAGGTTGAGGGCGAACACCGTGCCGTCGAAACTGGGCGACAGCAAGGCCGTCTGGTCCTGCGGCAGCCGATAGCCAACCGCTGGGAGGTCGCAGCGAAATCCCGTCACCTTGTAATGCCGACGACAGTATTCGCGATAGGCATACAGCGCCTGCGGGAAGTATTCGGCCGGGAATAACCAGCAGCACTCGTGGACTCTGGAACTTGGGCCGATACGGCGAAACTTCCCGGTCTGTTCCATGATGTTGCTGTTGGCATCCATGAGTTTCGTGTGGACCAGCACCTGCGTGGCCTCACTGAATCCGTCGATCAGCGGATCGCGCAGCTGGCGAATCGGAATGACACGACTGATTGCGTGCGTAAAGTCCGGCACCAGCTTGTTGACCAGCCAGTCATGTATGCGCCACCCGAAAGACGTGACCTTTGGTTTGGCCGCGCTCGATTCCCGCAACTCGATATGCACGCGGTCCCGGAACGGCAGCAGGTACAACCTGACACCGGAGTCCGCCGCAGCCAGGCTCGGTGCCAGTTTGGCGAGTTCCGCGAAACCGACCTTGCGGCTGCGGGTGGTGTGGGCGCTGGCGCGTCGGACCCGCAACGATACCTGGGTGATGATGCCCAGCAACCCGTAGCTCTGGCGGAACAGCGCCAGTGCCTTGGGCTTGGTCAGGTCGAATTCCTGCACGCGGCCCCGCGCGGTCACGACGGTCATGGCCACCACGGCGGAACCGAGGTGAATGTCGTCACCCGCCATGCCGCAGGACAGTGCGCCGCTGCTCACCAGGCCGCCGATACTACGATCGGGTTGTTCGTATGAGCCGGCCAGCTCCAGGCCGTGCTCGGCGAGCTCACGCACCAGGTCGCGCAGGCGCATGCCGGCCTGCACCGTGACGATACGCGTGCCAACCTGGACGATGCGGTTCATGCCCGACATATCGAGAATCGTGCCGTGCTGCACGCGGGTGCACCGGACATTGCCGCTGTTGGCGCCGACGGGACGAATCGGTGACGGGAACCGTTTCGGATCCTGCATTAACTCAACGATTTGATCCGCGGTTCGCGGGCGAACCTTGAGCGGTTCCCGGCCGCGCCCGGTGCGCGGCTTGGCCATTTCAAGTGTGGACCATTCTAGTTGTGCCATCTCGCTTCCTTGCTCCTGACGTCGGTCCTGAGTCCCGGGTCGCTGGACAGCGAGCGGCCGCGCGCCCTCGATTGGGGCGTCAATGAGCCGGCGATCCCGCTGCCTTAGGACCAGGTCCCTTAGACCGGTGATTTTGCGTCCCCGGCTTTCGCCGGGTTTGCCTTTATCAGCGTGGCCGAATATCGCGCAAACCGGCGCCCGGCACAAGCGGCTGGATCGGCTTCCTGCAATAAGCCGGCGTTATGTCAGTTACGTTGCGGCCGCGACAGCCGCCGCGGGTCGCGCAGTCCGCGAGAGCGTAATGCGCTCGCTCCGCGTTTCAGTAGCTGCCAGTGATCCCTGAATTCCGGCATTGGATCGTCCCAAGAGTACAGGTCGCTGTGCACTGCCGGGCTAAAGCTGGCCAGATACTGCAGTGTCGCTGAGAACCTGCCCGGCTCAGGCCCGTTGCCCGGCGCTTCGCCGCCAGCGAGATAGTTGCCGAGCGCCACGAGGTCGCCGCGGCGCCAGCAGCTGCGGGTACCAACGCGGATCGGCGGCGGCTGGGGCAGGTCGCCGAAACGGAAGTACCGGTAAGCCCAGTACGGTAGGTCCCAACCCGCATGAGCAGCTCCTGCAATCGACGACCAGATCCGGCCGTTCGTCTCCATGTAGTTGAGACGCCCGCTATTGCGATCGAGAAAGAAGCAGAACTGCGCCAGCCCGTTCCAGTTAAGGCCGCGCGCCAGGTCGGCTGCCGCATGCTGAATCGCGGGCGTTGTTGCGACGATGTCGCGCAGCACACCCTGGCCCTTCAACGATCGGCGCGACGCGTGTTCGTACATCGCAACAATTTCCCCATGGCTGACGAGACAGCACAGGTTGCGGGGCATACCGGGCGCGAATTGCTGGAATATCGGGTAGACCCCGTCACTGCAATACCTGTCTAGGTAGTCCCGCAACTGTGACTCGTCGTTTGCATAGAGCACCTTGAACGGAAAACTCGGCAGTTGCGGATCAAACGGTGAACCGGGCGGCTTGAGCACGAGCGGCAAACCGAGTCGCTCGATCATGTCAGGAATCTGCCCCGTGGAATCCAGTTCATATTGGGCCGGGCAGGGCACTCCCAGGCGATTTGCCAGGCGCAGATTCCTGACATGATCGAGCGACTCGGTTTGCCGCTCGTGCTCAAGCCGCCCGGTTCACCGTTTGATCCGCAACTGCCGAG
>JAAUXY010041273.1_pt1 | contig 57591 bp, 54 predicted proteins | sample 7278121 | NCBI WGS metagenome assembly JAAUXY01 (sample SAMN14350117, study PRJNA611818) | marine sediment metagenome | isolation source: surface marine sediment (1.8m) | place: French Polynesia: Moorea | collected 2018-08
CTCGCCTACGCCAACTACAAGACGGGCGAACTGCATCGTGCCTAGATGTTCATCGAACGACCGATCAACAGCGGCGAAAGGGCGAACAACTCCAGGTACCAGGTTTACTACCAGGTGCTGTTCGAGCAGAAGAAATTTGCCAAGGCGCTCGTGGTATTGCACGGCCTGATCGACACCGACCCGAATGAACCCCGCTACTGGCGCATGCTGGCCAATCACCACATGCAGGTCGAGGAAGCCAAGAAAGCGCTGGCCGCGATGGGCATCGCGTACCAGCAGGACATGTTCGACCAGACGGCCGATCTGAAACGCGTAGCGTCGCTTTACGGCTACGTCGAAGTTCCCGAAAAGGCGGCGCGCCTGACGGAGGAATGGGTTGCCCAGGGTCGCGTCGAGGAAGACGCCGACACGCTGCGTCGTCTCGGCGACCTGTGGATGCTGGCGCGCGATCGCGGCAAGGCCAAAGACTACCTGCGCCGCGCGGGCGACGCCAACAGGGACCCGAAGACGTTCGAACTGCTCGGCAGCCTGTACTTCGAGGACGAAGAGTGGACGCGCGCGCACGCGTCGTTCAAACGCGTCCTCGAATCCGAGGGGCGGCGCGACGACGACGGCGATCTTCTTATCGAAGACCCGCTGCGCATACACATGCTCGCGGGTATCAGCGCCATGCGCGCCGGCATGAAACCCGAGGCACGCGTTTCGCTGACGCGCGCGATGGACGACCCGGGCTTGCGCGGCCAGGCACGCGCGCTCCTGAAGAAACTCAACGAGGGCTAATCAGATCCCGCAACGGCCACCTCGGCAACGAGGTGGCTGTCTGCTTTCAGGGAATTCGTAATCAGGCAGGCTTTCTCCGCCTTCTGCAGCAATCGCTCGGCTTTTGCCGGATCCGTGCCGGGCGATAACTCGAGGCGTGCCTTCACGTCGAAGCGAGTGAACCGGGTGACCCGATCGATCTTGTCGAGCTCACCGACGACCTCGCAGCGGAGCGAATGCCACTCCAGCCGCGACGCGCGTGCGATCGCCCGGAACGTCAGAATCAGGCAGTTGGCGACCGACGCGACCAGCAGCGTCTCCGGCGACCACACGTCACCGCGGCCGCCGAATTCGGCCGGCGGCGCCGTGTCCAGCGTCTCCAGGCCGGGGCTGCTGACGTCGACGTTACCGGTTGCCGAGGCCGACGCGGTGGCGGGGTAATGATGGGGAAGTTCTTGCATTGTGCGTTCCTTCACAGGCTCTGACGTTCGTTTCGCGGATAATCCGATATAGGGTCTTTGCAGGCGGAACGCAATGCGCAACGAGAAAATCAGACGCATCATGAGCGAATGGCCGGCGACCGTAGCGCCGGGCGACCTGCTGTCCGAGGCCCGTGAGCTGTTCGAAGCTCACGACATCCATCATCTGCCCGTTACCGACGACGACAAGCTAGTCGGTATCCTGTCGACGTCGGATTTCCTGAAGCTCTACCTGCTCGACAAGGGCAGTCCGTCCGTTGCGCACGCGAGGGTGCGTCACGTAATGCACCGCAACCCGGTCGTCATCAATGTCGATGCCACACTGCGCGAGGCCGCGGAAAAACTCGCCGTCGGCGAGTTTCACGCGCTGCCGGTCATCGACGAAGACGCGCAACTCGTCGGCATCGTGACGACGAGCGATCTGCTCGAATACCTGTTGCAGCACGTGCCTCGCGGCGACGGCAGCATCCTCGAAGACGTCAGCGAGCTTCAGGAGCTCGCTGAGGACAATCGCTTGCTGAAAGCCGTCTGCAAAGCGGCCGAGCTCTACGTACGCAGCGGACACGCGGACCGCGAGCACAGCGTGCTCGTCAAGGCGCTTTCCGACCTGCGCGAATCGAAATCCGTCAGTCTCTGATCAAGAGTCGAGGAAGTCGCGAATCAGCGCCGAGCAGGCTTCCGGTTGCTCGTACATCAACCAGGCGCCGCCGCCGGTGACTGTCTCATAACGACTGTGGGGCAGCAGCGCGTGAACGGCGCCGACGTCGCCCGAATACTCATCCTCGTCGCCGCGCAGCAGCAGGGTCGGCTGGGTATGGCTTGCGAGCGCCTCTGTTGCATCCCAACGCAGGATTGCATAGTGCATGTCGTAGGGGCGCGTACGTGCGTCGAGGCTTACGAGAAACGGCAATAACGTGACTTCCGGCGCCACGCCGGCAGCGGTCATTCGTCGGTAGACCGGCCACGTGCGCTGCAAAAACTCGCCGTCCTCATCCAGGGGCAGGTCGCGGCTCATCGGTTGGGTCAGCAGGGTGTCGACGGTGGCTTGTGGCAGCAGGCCGAGCCCGGAGAACACCGCCCTGGCGACGCGTTGCCGACAGGCTGCCGCGAGGCTCAGGCCAAGATAGGCGCCACCGTGATGGCCGAGCACGTGACAGCGATTTACGCCGAGCTCGTCGAGCACGTCGACGACAGCAGCCGTGTGCTCCTCGACGCTGAGCTCGTGGTCGGGATCGCTCGACGGGCCGTGCCCGGGCTGATCGATGGCGAGTAGTCGAAAACGGTCGACGAGGTGCGGGGCGATCTGCAGGTACTCGTCGGAGGATTGTGCGGACTGGTGCAGCATCAACAGCACGGGTCCTTCGCCCCACGCCCAGTAGTGCACCTGGCCGTAACGCGTCGCGGCGAAGCCACGCTGGCGGCCGTTCAAACCCGACGGCCCTCGAGCCACGTCGAGTGTACGTTGCGATCGTCCCCGAGGATCATCAGCGCAAACAGCTGTTCACTGATGTCGTTCGCGATCTCCGCGCGGCGTTTCGTGATATTCGTGGCGGCGGGGTCGAGTACGACGAAGTCCGCCTCCTTGCCCGGCACGAAGTTACCGATGCGATCGTCGAGGTACAGCGCCTCGGCAGCACCGAGAGTCGCGAGGTACAGCGCGCGCATCGGCGGCAGCGCCTGGTCCTGCAGGTGCAGCATCTTGTACGCGTCGCTCATCGTTCGCAGCAGAGACAAGCTGGTACCACCACCTACGTCCGTGCCGAGCCCGGTACGGACGCCTGCGTCCCTGATGGCCCTGAGATCGAACAGGCCGCTGCCCAGGAACAGGTTCGACGACGGGCAAAACGCTGCGGCGGCTCCGTTGCTCGACATGCAGCGGCGCTCGCCGTCGGCGAGGTGCAGGCAATGGGCGAATACCGAGCGCTCGCGAACCAGGCCGAAGCGGTCGTAGACATCCAGGTAGCTTTTGCTCCACGGGAATTGCGTTGCAATGGCCTGCACTTCGTCGGTGTTCTCGGCAAGATGCGTGTGCAACCACACGTCGGGATATTCCTCCGCCAGCCTGCCCGCCGCTGCAAGCTGCGTCTCGCTGGAGGTCAGCGCAAAACGGGGGGTGATCGCGTATCCGAGTCGGCCCTTGCCGTGCCAGCGCTCGATCAGTCGTCGGCTTTGTTCATAGCCCGACACCGGATCGTCTCGCAAGGCTTCCGGGCAGTTGCTGTCCATCAACACCTTGCCCGCGATCAGTCGCATACCCCGATCTGCGGCCGCCTCGAATATCGCATCGGCAGCATGCTCGTGCACCGTCGCAAAAACGAGCGCCGTGGTCGTGCCGTTGGCGAGCAGCTCGTCGACGAATGCGTGTGCGACGCTGTGCGCGTGCTCCGGGTCGGCGAAACGCATCTCCTCGGGATACGCGTAACGGTTGAGCCAGTCGAGGAGCTGCTCGCCGAATGACGCGATGATGTCGAGCTGCGGGAAATGAACGTGACAGTCGACGAGGCCCGGCACGACGACCTTGCCCCGCAGGTCATGCACTTCAACGCCGCCGGCAAGCTGTGCCTGCAAGTCCGCTGTCGGTCCGGCAGCCCTGATCCTGCCGCCGTCGACGATCAGGATGCCGTCGTCGAAGCACTGCCAGGCAGTCGGATCATCGCGCTCGCCGGGGTCCGCGAGGCAGTGCACCAGCGTGGATCGAAACGCCTGCAACACGTCAGATCTGCCCGATCATCAGCGGCGTCGCAAGCGTGTGCACGTCGCAGTTGGGTCGGCCCGGGGCGCGATCGATCACGAGGAACTCGTCGCCAGCCGAGAACGCAATGAGCGGCATGTGCCAGGTGCCGCGATGATAGTTGATACCCTGCCGGCCGTTCGTATAGAAAGCCTCGAAATCGTCCGCATGAGGGAGCTCACCGGCGCGCGCCACGAGCACGACCAACCGGCAGCGCTGCAGGGGCACGAATGCCTGGCTGCCCAACGGGTGCCGTTCGACGACGTCCACGCAATACGGCAATGTGGTCGCCGTGCGGCAACGGGCGATGCTAACGGCGGTCCGCCCGTCACCGGGATCGACGCTGCAGAGACCGTCGAATCGCTCGAAACGCGACTCGTTCATGGCGGCCGGTTCCCCGGGCAGGGCCTCGATGACGTCGCCGAAGGGCGCGAATCGTTCCGCGGTCAGCGGCGCGGCGGCGATGTCGATCATTTCCCGTCTCCGCCGAGCCGGCCGAACAGCCGTATGCGGCTGATTCCACCATCGGGGTAGATCGACATACGGACGTGCGAGACGACACCGCAATCCGCGAGTTGCTCGTCAAACTCGTGCGGCGTATCGGGGCCGAGTCTGGTCTCTTCCAGCATTACGGACCAGCCGTCGTTTGCAAGTACGGCCGCGTCGTCGTCGCTGAACCAACCCGCCTCGAGCTTCACGCGGTCGGGATAATTGCCCTTGAAGTGCGCCGTATCGATTTGCGCGGACTCGACGGCGCCGGCGTGACCGAGTGCGAGAATCACCCAGTCGTTGCCGGGCCCGCGGCGGCGCGCGGTCTCCCAGCCATCACCCATGTTCACGCCGCGGCCGGCGACGTTGAGGTTTTGCATGAGCCCGAAGTGCTCATCGCTGCAGGCAATCGCGCGACCGCCGTTCTCCAGCGCCACGAGGTCGAGCGGCTCCTCGAGCTGCGAGAAATCCGGCCGTACCTCGCCATAGATCCGCAGTCGCGCGACGCCGCCGTCGGGATAGATGTTGAGCCGCACATGCGTCCAGACGCGTTCCGCACTGACCGACAAGAGGTGCTGCGAGTCGCCTTCGAGGGCGGTCTTCGGCAACAGCTCCTGCCAGCCTTCGGTCGGTGCATCTTCGTCACTCACGCAGGCGTCGATGGATGCGTGCGGCGGGAAGTTGCCTGTGAAGTAGCGGGTGTCGATATCGAATCCGTGTATGGCGCCCGGGACGCCAAGTCGAATGATGCAATGGTCGTGGCCCGGTGTGCGTCTTCGCCGGCTTTCCCAGCCGTCCATCCACTTGCCGTTGTTGTCGTACCTGTCTTCGATGAAGATCGGGTCCGCCGGTGTGATCAGTCGCTCTTTAGCCGCGAAGAATTCGTCGGTCGCGAACGTGACGCGGGTACCCAGCCGCGGCTGTTCGAGCTGTACCCACTCCCGAAACGGATGCGGTTCAGTCAACGTCATGCTCCATCGACTCGAGCCGCAACCGCGCAATCTTGTGAATTTCGCGGACGGCCGTGCCCAGCTCGGTTTCGTAGTCATTCTCCAGACGCTCTGCGAAAGCACGCAGGATGGTACCGACACTGCTGCCGCGCACGGCCATGACGAATGGAAAACCGAACTTCTGCCGGTAAGCCGCGTTCAACTCCTGGAGCGTCTCGAACTCGGCAGGGCTGCAACGATCGAGGCCCGCACTGGCCTGTTCGCTCGCGGAGTCGGCGGTCAGCTCGCCTGCAAGCTGCGCACGGCCGGCAAGGTCGGGATGGGCCCGGATCAGTTCGAGCCGTCGCTCCGCGGAGGCTTCGTCCACGCTCCGGGCCATGGCGAGCGCGATCGCATCGATTCCGGCGTCGTCCGCGAGCGTCGCCTCGGCCCGCTCCGCCACCCACGGCGAGTGCTCGTAGACTCCGCCGTAGCGCTCCACGAAATCACTCATTGTCGCCGCTCCCGGGCGGATGCCTTTCGCGCCAGTGCTCGGCGATATCGATGCGCCGGCATACCCAGACGTCGTCGAACGCGGCGATGTGGTCGAGAAACCTGGCGACGGCGGCCGTGCGTCCGGGTCGCCCCGCGAGCCGACAGTGCAGCCCGACAGACATCATGCGGCCGCCTTCGGCGTACAAGACGTCGAAGCTGTCGCGCAGGTATTCGAAGAATTGTTGGCCGCTGTTGAATCCCTGCGGCGTAACGAATCGCATGTCATTGGCGTCGAGCGTGTACGGTACCATCAGCTGCGGTGTGTCGAACGACGTGTCCCAGTAAGGCAGGTCGTCGGCATAGGTATCGGCGTTGTACAAAAAACCGCCCTCGTCCGCCACGAGTCGGTGGCTGTTCGGGCTGCAGCGTCCCAGGTACCAGCCCAGCGGCCGCGCGCCCGTGACCAGCGTGTGTACGTCGATCGCTTCACCGAGGTGTTTACGCTCGGTATCTTCGTCGACAAACTGGTAGTCGATCCAGCGGTAGCCGTGGCTCGCAATTTCCCAGGACGCCTCTTGCATGGCGCTAACGGCATCGAGATTGCGCGCCAGTGCCATCGCGACGCCGAACACGGTGACCGGCAGTCCGCGTTCGGTGAACAGGCGATGCAGGCGCCAGAAGCCGGCGCGGGCGCCATACTCATACAGCGACTCCATGTTCATGTGGCGCTGATTGTCGTACGCGACGGCACCGACGATCTCGGAGAGGAACGCTTCAGATCCGGTGTCGCCGTGCAGCACGCAGTTTTCCGCGCCCTCCTCGTAGTTGACGACGAACTGCACCGCGATGCGCGCACCCTCGGGCCAGTCGGCATCGGGCACGCCGCGGCCGTAGCCTCGCAGGTCTCTCGGGTAAGCGGTCTCGGTCATGGCGTATTCCCGGACGTCATTCCCAGGTACCAGTCGGCGATCAATCGTCGCTCTTCCTCGGTAATTCCCGTGAGGTTGCCGATCGGCATGACGCGCGTCACGACGGTCTGCTGGTATATGCGACCGGCGTCGGCAACGATCTGCTCGTCGTTGTCGAAGACGACGCCGCCCGGCGCGGCGCGGAACGCTGGATGTGTCGGTTCACTCGCGTGACAGGACACGCAGCGATGCTCGATGACGACCCGTACGTCGCCCAGGCTGACAGACCGCTCGACCGTTGCGGCGCCGTCGCGCGGCGCGATTGCAGCTGCTACGGCCAGCAGGATCACCGCGGCGATGACCGCGGGTACGGGTGAAGCGCTGCCCTTGTGCCTGGCGACGAACCAGACCCGGATCAGCGCACCGGCAACGGTAATGGCGACGAGCACCAACCAGTTCCACTCGTGGCCGTACGTCATGGCGAAGTGATTGCTGATCATGACGAACAGGACCGGCAGCGTGAAGTAGGTGTTGTGCACGGAGCGCTGTTTGCCGCGCTGGCCAGGCGCGGGGTCGGGTGCCTCGCCGCGTGACAGGGCATCCACCATCTGTTTCTGGCCCGGGATGATCACGAAAAACACGTTCGCCACCATGATCGTTCCGAGCACGACACCGAAGTGAATGTACGCGCCACGGCCACCGAAAACCTCGCACAGGCTCCAGGCGAGGAGCGTGACGAAGACCAGCAGCACGACGGCGAAAACCGAATCGTTCTTGCCAAGCGGCGACTTGCAAAGCAAATCGTACGCGATCCAGCCGCCGATGATGTACGCCGCAGCAATGCCGACGGCGGCAAGCGGGGACAACGGCAGGACGGCCGGGTCGATGAGGTACACCTCGGCGCCGTACCAGTAGACCAGCACCAGCAGGAACATGCCCGACAACCATGTCGTGTACGCCTCCCATTTGAACCAGTGCAGTGTTGCCGGCATGCGCTCGGGCGCATCCCGGAACCTGGCTGCCCGGTAAAAGCCGCCGCCGTGTACCGACCAGGCTTCACCGGCAAGCTGCTCGTCGCCATCGACAGGCTGCAGGTGATTGTCCAGCCAGATGAAGTAGAGCGACGAGCCAATCCACGCGATACCGGCGACGAAGTGCAGCCAGCGTGCCAGCAGGTTGAGCCAGTCGATCAGGAACGCTTCCATGCTAGCTCTTGAACGGCCGGACGTTGTCTGGATAGTCGGCGACCGGCGCCGCGGTGCGCCGCTCGTAGCGTTGCAAAACATCCGCCGCCACGGCCACGGCGATCTCCGCCGGTTTCTTGCCGCCGATGCCGGCGACACCGATGGGGCAGACGAGCTGCTTGAGCAGGGCCTCCGGCATGCCTTGCTGCCGGAAGCGTTTCTCGAAACGACGCCGCTTCGAAACAGACCCGATCAGGCCGCAGTAAAGCGCGTCGTCGCGTCGCAGGATCCTGTCGCAAATCTCGAAGTCGAGCGCATGGCTGTGGGTCATCACGAGAAAGCAGCTCGCCGGCGGCATTGCAGCTACCTCGAGCGCCGGAAACTCGGATTCCACCGCTCGCACGTTTTTCGGCACGCTGCGAAAAATATCGCGACGACTGTCGACCCAGCGGATGTTGCAGTCGAGTGCGGAAAGCGCACTGACGACGGCGCCCCCGACGTGACCGGCGCCGAACACGGCGATGTGCAGGTCACTCGCGAGTACGGGTTCGAACAGGACGTCATTCTCGATGAACGCGTGAGAGCGGCCATCGAGCCTGGCCCGCGCAGCGTCGCCGCTGGCAAGACGCTTGCGGCCGTCGCCGATTTCCGTCTCGAGCACGGCCGGTATGCGCTGACCATGCAACGCGCGCAGCTCGCTGAGCCAGGCAGGCAATCCGCCCGCCATGGGCTCGAACAGTATTTCGACGACGCCGCCACAGCACTGACCCATCGAGCTGCCCAGCGGAAACGCCTGCAGCGTTGCGCCGCCAACCTCGCCGAGCATGCCCACGGCAAGCCGCGTGCACTGGTACTCGAGCTGCCCGCCGCCAATCGTTCCGACGGTTTCCCGCTGCGTGACGATCATCTTCGCACCCGGCTCTCGCGGCGCGGAGCCCCGAATACCTGCAACCGTCACGACAACGACGCGTTCGCCTGCGGCGGCCAGGTCGGACAGCTCTTCGATCCACTCGTTCATGCCGGGACTCCGTCGATCGCCCGCAATACCGACTCCGGCGTAGCCGGGGCGCGCAGCCTCGGCGTGGGGTCGTCGGGCGTCGCAATCGCATCCCGGATGGCATGGAAGACCGAGATGCCGAGCATGAACGGGGGCTCGCCGACAGCCTTGGAGCGATAGATGGTTTCCTCGGCATTGCGTGTGTTCTCGAGCAGCTTCGCCCGGAAGTCGAGCGCGAGATCGGAGCACACGGGTATCTTGTAGGTTGACGGCGCGTGCGTCGTCAGTTCGCCGCGTTCGTTCCAGCAGATCTCCTCGCTCGTCAGCCAGCCTGCGCCCTGCACGAATCCTCCTTCGACCTGGCCCATGTCTATGGCCGGGTTCAGTGAGTTGCCGCAGTCATGCAGGATATCGACGCGCAGAATGCGATGTTCGCCCGTCAGGGTGTCGACGACGACTTCCGATACGGCAGCGCCATACGCATAGTAGAAAAACGGCCGGCCCGTCAGCGTCTCGCGGTCGTAGTTGATCTTCGGTGTCCGGTAGTATCCGGTCGCCGACAACGAAACGCGATCGGCCCACGCAAGCTGCACGAGCTCCGTGAACGAGACCGTGTGCGAGCCCGCGTGTACCTTGCCGCTTTCGAACACGACGTCGGCCTCGTTCACGTCGAAACGCCGTGCCGCGACGCCGCGCAAGCGCTGTTTGATCTTGCGCGCCGCGGCTTGCGCTGCCTTGCCATTCATGTCCGACCCGCTGGACGCGGCTGTTGCCGACGCGTTCGGCACCTTGCTCGTGTCCGCGGCCGTACTGCGAATCGTATCGATATCGATGCACAGCTCATCGGCGACCACCTGCGCGACCTTGATGTAGAGCCCCTGCCCCATCTCGGTGCCACCGTGATTGAGTCGGACGGTGCCGTCCGTGTAGACGTGCACGAGCGCCCCGGCCTGGTTCAGGATCGTCGACGTGAAGGAAATGCCGAACTTGACCGGCGTCAGCGCTATTCCGCGCCTCAGCACACCGCCTTTTGCATTGAAGCTCCGGATCTCCGCGCGTCGTTCGCGGTAGCCGGACGTCGCCTCGAGCTCGCCGACAATCACGTCGATGACGTTATCTTCGATCGTCTGCTGGTAATGGGTGACGTTGCGATCGTCGATACCATAGAAATTGACGCGGCGAACGTCGAGCGGGTCCTTGTCGATCGCGCGGGCGATCTCGTCGATGACGTGCTCGATCGCAAACATGCCCTGCGGGCCGCCGAATCCGCGAAACGCCGTGCTGGACACGGTGTTGGTCCGGCAGCGGTGCGAGACGATGCGCACGTTTTCGAGGAAGTAGGCGTTGTCGCAGTGGAACATCGCGCGATCGTTGACCGGGCCCGACAGATCGGCGGACATGCCGCAGCGCGACGCCAGCATGAATTCGATACCCTCGATCCGGCCATCGTCATCGAACCCGACCTCATAGTCGATGACGAAATCGTGGCGTTTGCCGGTCATCAGCATGTCGTCGTCGCGATCGAGACGCAGCTTGCACGGCTGGCCGGTCTTGTCGGACATGAGCACCGCAATCAGGGCAATCAGCGCCGCCTGGCTCTCCTTGCCGCCGAATGCTCCGCCCATTCGGCGACAGATGACGACGTCGTCCTTGGCCGATCGCTGCGTTGCGCTCGCGACCAGTGTCTGCACTTCATCGGGATGCTGGGTGGAGCTGTAGACGAGCATGCCGCCGTCTTCCTGCGGCAAAGCCATCGACACGTGCCCCTCGAGATAGAACTGGTCCTGTCCGCCAACCCCGGTGCGCCCCTTCAGGCGATGTGCTGCGCCGGCGATTGCGTTGTCGGGGTCCCCGCGCAGCATCGTCTCGCTGGGCACGACGAACGAGCCTTTTTCGACGGCATCGAGCGGGTCGAGCACGGGTTCGAGTTCCTCGTATTCGACGTGCGCGAGTTTCGCCGCCTTGCGGGCCTGGTCGACCGTCCGTGCCGCAACCGCAAAAACCGGCTGACCCGCACAGTGCACGTGGCCGCCGGCGAGTATCGGGTCGTCGTGAACGATGGGACCGTAGTTGTTCTCTCCACGAATGTCGCTGGCCGTTACGACGTCCACGACTCCGTCGGCCTCGCGCACTGCGCGCAGGTCGACGGTAAGCAGCCTGGCGTGCGCGACGGCACTCATGCCGACCGCAACGTGCAGCAGGCCGTTCGGCTCCACGAGGTCGTCCGTATAGGCCGCCTGGCCCGTAACGTGCAGGTGCGCGCTGTCGTGCGGCAAAGCTCTGCCAGCGAATCTGCTGGCCGTTTTTGACTCAGCGTCCATACGCGTACAGTGACCCCGCTTCACCGCGGGTCTCCAGGTAGAAGCGCTGCAACAGGTTCTGGCTGGCGCGCAAACGGTAGTCGGCGGTCGCGCGCATGTCGCTGATGGGCGCGAAGTCCTGCGCGAGCGCTGCGATCCCGGCATCGATGCTTGCCTGCGACCAGGTTTGTCCGGTGAGCGCTGCCTCGCAGGCGTGTGCGCGACGCACTGTGGCTGCCATGCCGCCGCAGGCAACGCGGATGGAGCCGACGAGCTCGCCGTCGAGTCGCAGGCGGTACGCCGTACAGACGCCGGAGATGTCCTGGTCGAAACGTTTCGACCACTTGTAGCTCGCGACGACGTCCGCCGGCTGCGGCAATGGAATTCGCAGTTTTTCGATGAACTCGCCAGGCTTGAGCTCGTTGACCATGTAGTCGACATAGAAATCGTCGAGCGACACTTCGCGGCGACCGGCCGATCCGTGCAGCACGACGCTGGTTCCCAGCACCATCAGGGCCGGCATGGAATCCCCGATCGGCGACCCGTTCGCGACGTTGCCGCCGAGCGTGCCCGCGTTGCGTATCGGTGGCGATGCGAAGCGCTGGAAAAGTTCTTCGAGCCCGGGATACAGCGCAACGAGCGGCGGTATCGCATCGGTAAGCGAGACCGCGGCACCGATCTCGAGATGGGATTTCGACGTCTCGACGTGCTTCAGATCGCCGACGTTGCCGAGGTAGATGACGGTATCGATGTTGCGGTGCTGCTTCGTCACCCAGAGCCCGATATCGGTGCCGCCGGCCAGGATCGTCGCGTCGGGATGGTCGGCAAGATACTGCACTGTCTCGACCAGCGTCGTCGGCGCCAGGAAGCGGCGCCCGGCCTTGCCGCTTGCGCAGGTCCCCTTGCGGGCGATCGTCCTGAGTTGTTCCGGATGCGTGAGCTGCACACCGTTGCCGGGAAGCTCGTGCATCACCATCGCCGCGGCGATGATCGGTCGGTACCCGGTGCAGCGGCACAGATTGCCGGCGAGTGCATCGTCGACCCGGCGACGCGTGGGTTGCCCGCCCTCTTCGTACAGCGCGAACAGCGACATGATGAAGCCGGGCGTGCAGAAACCGCACTGCGAGCCGTGCTGCTCGACCATCGCCGCCTGGACCGGATGCAGGCCGGCGTTGCCACGCGACAGGCTCTCGACCGTAATCAGCTCCTTGCCGTCCAGCGTGCCGAGGAACTGGATGCAGGCATTGACGGGCCGGAGGCGCACGTCGTCCTCATCCCCCGTCAATTCCGCGAGTACGACGGTGCAGGCACCGCAATCGCCCTCCGCGCAACCCTCCTTGGTGCCGGTACGGCCCATGTCTTCGCGCAGGAATTGCAGCACCGTTCGCGTCGGGTCGACCTCATCGATTTCGATGATGTCGCCGTCGAGCACGAAACGAATGCTGTCTGCGGCCACTGCTTCAACTCCCCCGGTAGGTCGAATAGCTCCAGGGCGATGCCAGCAACGGCACGTGATAGTGCTCGCCGGACACGAGACCGCAGCGAATGACTACGGTGCCGAGGAACGGTTGCGACGTCGATGGCGTGCCGCGCGACGCGAAATACTCGCCAATGTCGAATTCGAGCTCGTATTCCCCGCTCTCGAACCCGGCGGCATCGAGCAACGGCTGATCGGTCCGGCCGTCGCTGTTGGTCTCGGTCGAGCTCAAGAGCGTGCGCCCGCCGGCCAGTCCGTACAGCCGAACGGCAACGCCGGCGGCCGGGCAGCCGTTTGCGGTATCGAGCACATGTGTGGTGAGGCCCGCCATGCGGCGATTATAGCCTGCCTCAGGGTGCCTCCGCGGCAGACAACATCTTCTCGCGCCGCGAATCGAGCGCCCGCAGGCGCCCCTTGTCCAGTACATCGCCCAGCTCACGCTGCAGCACGTCCCGGTTCAGCGATTGCAGCGCGTCGCGCCAGCCTTCGGTAATCGTCAGACCGGCACTTTCGAGATGACGTGGCACGCCTTTTCGATTCGCGAACGCGTTCTGATGCTCGATGAGGATGAGCTGGAAGCGATCGGTCGAGTACAGCATGCGCTCGAGGCTGCGCCCCTCGTTGTAGATGAGCGCATCGAATACGTACATGGCCTGCCACTGATCGTTCAACGGACACCACGCGGTGCCACCGTATCCCGTCGACGAACGCCGCTTCTCGTCCATCGTTTTGCCGGGTAGAAAATGCAGCGAACCGGCCTTACCGTCGAGTTCGCGCGGCGCAGCCACGGGCACCATATCCAGGCCCAGCATCCTGTCGAGCCGGTACGCGGCGAGGTTTGGCAGGAAACCGCGTTTGGGCCGCGGCACGAATATTGCGCGGATGGCATTGGTCCCGTCACTGACCTCGACGGTCGTACGGGTCGCGTACGAGAACTCGGTTTCCGCGCGAGACACGATGTCGCCGCTTGCGAGCAGCGTCTCGATCTCGGCCGCCGTCATGCCGGCCGGACGAACACCGACGCGCCTCGGGTGTTGCAGCGGGTCGTCGAGCGGCGTGCCCGCCTCGCTTACGACCGACAGGTCGTCACCCTCGATGATCAACGCATGGCCCCGGCCCTCGTAATAGGCATTCAGCATGCCGGTGTCGATCTCCACGATCATGCCGTCGAATCGCTGCAGCACCTGGCGACTCTCTGTCGGCGTGTGGCCTATGACGACGCGCGTCGCGCCGATCGCCTGCAACGCCTGTTGCAGCCGATGTTCCTCGATAATTCGGCCGCAAGCCACGTTACCGCGATACCAGAGCGGCTCATCGAGCATCGCGAGGGATGTGGTCTGCATTTTGCGCACTCGCTCCACGGCATCGAGCACCTCGGGCGACGTGTCGGGCGGCGCCACCCAGGCGTTGAGCGCAGCATCCTGTTCCCTGATGCCGTCGCCCGGCAGGAAGACGCCGGTGTCGGTGAGGGTCGCAACGTCGGTTACGTAGGTGGCCAGGTCACCGACGAGTTGCTCGTTCAGGACGTCGAGACCGAGCCTGGCCGTACTCGGGTGAATGCCGCCATGCACGAACGCCGTGCCGTTGATCACGATGATGACCGGCTTGTCGAGCAGCCATTTGCCGTACTTGCCGTCCGCGCGAAACGCGCGGCGGTGTGCAAAGAAGCCAGGCGGGAATCGCGCGTCGAACTCTTCGACGCTGAGCTCCTTGCCCTGAGCGACTATCTTCCGGCGCCAGCCTTCACGTTCCTCGGCCGTCTCATCGTCCTCGAACCGGCTGTATTCGCCCCGCGAGACGTAGCGCAGATCGCCGGTCAGGTTCATCGCCTCGTGGTTGCCGATGAGCACGTGTACGCGGCCGCCAGCTTCGATCGCTTCGCCCTCGAGGCGCATGAGCAGGTCCATGGCCGAGCGCGAATCCGGGCCGCGGTCCAGCAGATCGCCGGTCACGACCAGGTGTGTCTCGCCACCGCTCCAGGTGTTCCCGTCGTCGATGACGCTCGCGCTCCGCAGGGTGCTGAGCATCGCCTCGTACGCGCCGTGCACATCGCTGAGCGCGACGACGCGATTGACGCCGTCGAAGTGCCATTCGCCTGCGAACGCCGGCGTCAACAAGCCGGCCGTCGTCACGATAGCGGCGACCCGGCGTAGGATCCTGTTCACGGGGTATTTCCTGAGCTGTACGTGGCACCAGTTTAGAGCTTGCGCGGAGGCGCGGCTAGTGCGCCCGCTGGCCTCGATTGGCCTGTGCTAGACTTTTTCTCATGCGAGCTGCTTTCGCAATCCTGGCGGTGTTGCTGTCGATGGCAGCCGGCGCCAACCAGTCTGAACCACCCGATCCGTTCTTTCGCGACGACAGCCTGGTCACGGTAACGCTGACGGCACCGATGGCGTTCATTCGCGAGGATCGGAGTATCGAAGAGCAGGCGCCTGGCACGCTGACACTCGATGGCGTGGAATACGACGTTCAGGTCCGCGCCCGCGGCCGCTTTCGACGCAATCCGGACATCTGCGACTTCCCGCCGTTACGGCTGAACTTCAGGAAATCGCAGACTCGCGACACGGTGTTGCACGGCCTGGACAAGGTGAAACTCGTCACGCATTGCAAGTCGCGATCGCTGCGCTACGAGCAGGGCGTCGTTCGTGAATATCTCGCGTACAGGATTCTCAACCAGCTGACCGATCTCAGCTTCAACGCGCGGTTGTTGCAAATCACCTATCGCGACAGCAACGAACAGCAAGCCGATATCACGAATTTCGCGATTATTCTCGAGCACCGTGACCGGGTGAAAAAGCGTACCGGCAAGCCCTTGTTCGAAGCTCAGCGCATCGTCGCTTCGGCGCTCGACCCCAGGCACACGAATCTCGTGTCGGTCTTTCAGTTCATGATCGGCAATACCGACTACTCACCCGTCGCGGCAATGGAGGGCGAGACGTGCTGCCACAACTCGGAGCTGTTCGGCGGGGACAGCGAACCCATCGTGTCCATCCCGTACGATTTCGACATGGCCGGCCTCGTCAACGCACCGCACGCCATGCCGAACAGGCGTTTCGGCATCGACTCCGTCAAACAGCGCCTTTATCGCGGCCGCTGTATCAACAACGAGGTCCTCCCGGAGTCCGTCGAGCATTTCGCCGCGCAACAGGCTTCGATCCTGGAGATGATCGAGACGATCGAAGGTCCAACTGCCAACACGCGCAAGAAAACGGCCGGATACGTCAAGAGCTTTTACAAGATTATTCTGAATCCGAAGTTGGTGGAGCGTCGGATGGCAAAGGCGTGCCTGTAGGCCTGCCGTCCCGCAGCCATTCGACAATGACCTTCGATACTCGCGGGTGGACGAGGTAGCCGATCGAGCTGTGCGGATTGGATCGTCCGTAGCGCACGGCAAGATTGTAGATCTTGTAGTCGTGCACCGCACTGACGATGCGATGGTCCATCATCTTTTTGAAATCGTCGGCCAGGGTATCGTCATGGCAGGTAAAGTCGTCCTCGGCGGACACGTTGTGCCAGGCGATGACGTTCGACGGATAGCGTAGCGCGAGTTTTTCTTTCGCGCCGTGCAACCTGCGCCGGATGTGCGAATCACCGAGCGGCGAGCCCATCGTCAGCCAGAGTGCGATCTTGCGATCGGCATACTCGGCCCTGAAGCTGCGGTCGTGCGACAGCTGCCAAAGGATGTCATAGGCGATCGCCGACCCCGTGCCGTGTGTCAGTAGCAGGATCTCGTCGCCGCGATCCAACAACTCGCAGATCTTGATGCGAACCCTGTCCCGCACTCCCCTGCAATACTCGGTATCGCCGCGCAGGTAACTCGCGAAGTCCCTGGACACCCGGGACAGGACCGGCATCGTCAATCCCAGTGCACCGATGACCGGAGCGGTGACGTCGGCGATGAACTCGGGCAGAGCCGACTTGCCGGGCAGGCGATCGTACTGCCGGATCCCGAAACGCTTGCGTGCGTCGATCTGCCTCAGCTGCTTGAGCGCATTTTGCCGGTCACCAATGTCGAGCTGCTCGTCGTAGTGGCGACCGTAGCCCGAGAGAAGTTCATTGGTCAGGTCGCCATACCAGGCGTGGTGCTTGTCCAGCGTATCGAATGCCGTCAGTTCGTCCGCGAAGTCGCGTGCGATACCCGCCCGCAGCGCGGACAGTGACAGGTCGAACCAGGCATCGGCATTCGGTTTGAAATCGCGTCCATGGACGAGCAGCAGGCTGCGCGATCCGGCTTCAGTCATATTCCTGTTCGCCCTTGTCCCGGCGTGTCAGCATCGTCAGAAACGGCCCGGCCAGCGTCTTCCCGTATTCGAGCTTCCAGATAACGAGCGTCGCGAACACGAAAACCATCGAGGTCACGAGCGCGATGGCCAGCGCACCGATGCCGGCACCCAGGCCGATCGCGATCGCGACGAAAATGTACATGGCATCGGAGGGCTTGTTGAGCGCAAACCGAAAACGCACGGCAGCAACGACGCCGGCGAGACTGAAGGCGAGCGCGATGCTGTTGAGCACGATCATCGAGATGCCGGTCACGACGATCGGCAGGATGATGATGGTTTGCAGGAACGACTGATCGATGCGGCGTGCGCGACTGGTGATGAAATAGACCCACGAAACCGGGATCGTCAGGATGATCGCACCCAGGCTCGCGAACGCGAGTTTCACGGGGCCCGACGGAGACAACAGGTTGCGGTCGACGCTGGTATAGACGGGTTCGAACGTGTCCTGGTTCGCCGCCGCAAGGTCCGCCACGCCACCGATCGGAAAGTACTCCGCCATCCCCGGAAATTGGTTGAGCAGCAGCGTCGTCAGGCCAATCCAGAAGGCGTAATACACCGTGATCAACGCAAGCGGGATGCTCAGGCTGGCAGATCGTCTCACTCGTTACTCCCCATCGCAGCGCCAACAATAGGCGACACCGCTTGCAGCTGCAACATGGTAGGCTATGCGCCGTTTTTTTTGCCACTGACGGACCCCCGATGACAGACAACGTGCAACTTCTCGGCATCAGCAACGCGATCGTAGACGTGCTGGCACACGTAGACCGCGATTTCCTCGAGCGCATCGATGCAGCGCCGGGATCGATGACGCTCATCGATCGCGAGCGGGCGCGAGACGTCTACCAGATGATGGGGCCGGCAACCGAAATGTCCGGCGGTTCCGTCGCCAATACGGTAGCGGGCTTCGCCAACCTCGGCGGAAAGGCCGCCTATATCGGCAAGGTTCACGCGGACCAGCTCGGCGAGATCTTCAACCACGACATGCGAACGCTCGGCGTCGATGTGCGACTGCCGGCCGCCAAAAACGGCGCTCCGACGGCGCATTGCCATGTCCTGATCACCGACGACGGCCAGCGTACGATGCAGACCTATCTTGGCGCCTGCACGGAACTGGCCGTAGCTGACATAACGCAGGAAACTGTCGGCGCGCCGAAAGCCATCCTCATCGAAGGCTACGTATGGGACATACCCGAGGGACCCGCACTCGCAGAAAAGGCCATTGAGATTGCCTCAGCCAACGGCACTACGGTTGCGTTGTCGCTGTCCGATTCGCTCTGCGTCGAGCGCCATCGCGACTCGTTCGACAACGCCGTCAGGAACGGGGTGTCGATCATCGTTGCCGACGAAGACGAGATAAATGCGCTGATGCAGACGAACAGTTTCGAAGAGACGCTCGAGGCCATCGTCGGGTACGACAACCTGTTCGCGATGACCCGATCGGAGCACGGCTCGGTCATCGTGCATGGCGATGAGACCGTCGTGCAGCCGGCGACGCCCGTCAAAGAGATCGTCGATACCACGGGTGCCGGTGACGCCTACACGGCGGGCTTCCTGTTTGGCTGGGCCACTGACAGGTCGCTGGCCGAGTGCGCGAAGATCGGTACCTACTGTGCGACGCGCGTCATCCAGCAGATCGGCGGGCGCATCGAGGCCGGCCTTCTCGACGACTACGACCCGGACAGATAAGCGTAACGAGCCTCCAGTTCCCGCACCCAGTCGAGCTCTCTTGCGCCCGGGTCTTGCGACGAGCAGAACACCAGGTATTGGTGGAACACGAGGAACGCTTCGCGCGAGCCGACGTTGGGGTCGTTGATCACGCGATGACAGTCGCCGTGTACGAGCAGGGTCCGGCCCATCGCATCCGTCTCCGTGTTCTCCCAGATCGGTCTTGATTCGGCGGGACGCGTCGGCAGCCCACGTTCGCGCGCGACCGCCATCCGGGCGGCGAACCCGTCGCCAAACGGCGGGGTCGTCCGTTGACTGCCGCTAGCCTCGATTACGGCATCGGCCGCTGCGTACCAGTCGGCCGCGACCCCCTGCCCGTTTCCGTTCTGTAACGGTTCGACGGGTGGTTCGGCATCGGCGATCTCGGGCGCAGGTCGGTCGGCAACCGCCGGCAGCGGGTCTTCCCGCTCCGGTTCGACCGCTGGCGCGTTGCTTGCGGCGACGATTCTGACGACGAGCTCATCGACCGCCGTCGGCCCGGACCGCGGAGGGAACCGGACACCGAAGATGACTGCCAGCAGCAGCACTGCCGAGACGGCGCAACAGAGCATCAGGCGCCGGTGCGCGTGCATCAGGTCCCTATCGGGTGCCAGGTCGTTTTCACTTCCTGGGTATCGCGGATCAGGTAGGGATTCTGTTGTGCCTCGTCGGCCCAGTCGACCTCCCGCCGGATAACGCGTTTGATGTTGTCGGCCGCCGCAGCCTGGATGTCGCCGGCCGCCTTGCGGCCGCCATCGCAAAATACGACCGCATTGACATCCATGTGTGAGGCGAACTGCGCCGACAGTTCGTCGCGATATCCCGTAAGGATATTCACGACGCCGCCCGGCACGTCGCTCGCGTGCAGCACCTCGGCGAAGCTGATGGCGCACAGCGGCAGTCGTTCGGACGCGAGCACCACGCAGGTATTGCCGCCCGCGATCGCGGGCGCCAGGTTCGAAACCAGGCCCAGCAGGCCGCTATCGTCGGGCGCGAGAATACCGACGACGCCCATCGGCTCGAGCACGGAAAAATTGAAGTGTGACGAGCTCACCGGGTTTACGGCGCTGAATACCTGCTGATACTTGTCGGCCCATCCGGCGTAATAGACGAGTCGATCAGTCGCCGCGTCGACTTCTTTTTCAGCGGCCGCCGCGGTCGCACCCTGGGCGATAAGCTCGGCTTTGAACTGCTCGCGACGCCCCTCCAGCATTTCGCCGATTCGATAGAGAATCTGCCCGCGCAGGTAGGCGCTGGCAGACGCCCAGCCGGCTTGCGCCTTGCGCGCGGCGACGACCGCATTGCGAAAGTCCTTACGGCTGCCGCGGCAGACGTTCGCGACGACATTGCCGTTGCGATCTTCGAGGGCGAAGTAGCGTCCGGATTCGGTGCGCGGAAATTTGCCATCGATGTAGATCTTGTAGGTCTTCGCGACCGGTACGCGTGTCGCCGCCATTACACCGCCTCCAGCCTGACGTACGCATCGATCCCGTGCAGACCGCCTTCACGGCCGACACCGCTCTCCTTGTAGCCGCCGAACGGCGAGGTCGGATCGAATTTGTTGAACGTGTTGGCCCATACCACGCCGGCGCGAACGCCCTGCGTCATCTTGAAGATCTTGGCGCCCTTGTCCGTCCAGATGCCGCCGGACAATCCGTACGGCGTGTTGTTGGCCTTCGACAACGCTTCGTTGAACGTGCGGAACGTCTGGATGGCGAGGACGGGACCGAAGATCTCCTCCTGCACGACCCGGTTGGACTGCGAAACACCCGTGAAAATCGTCGGACGGCACCAGTAGCCCTGCGCCGGCACCTTGCAGGAACTCTGGTGCATTTCGCCGCCCTCCTGCTGGCCGATCTCGAGGTAGGACTCGATCTTCTCGAGCTGCATCCTGGAATTGATCGCGCCAATATCGGTGTTCTTGTCGAGCGGATCGCCGACGATCAGCGTCTCCATGCGGTCCTTGAGCTTGTCGATGACTCGCTCGGCTACCGACTCCTGCACGAACAGCCGCGAACCCGCGCAACACACGTGCCCCTGGTTGAAGAAGATGCCGTTGACGATGCCTTCGACGGCCTGGTCGATCGCGGCGTCGGCAAAGATGATGTTGGCCGCCTTGCCGCCGAGCTCGAGCGTGTATTTCTTGCGCGTGCCAGCCAGCGCCCTCTGGATGATTCGCCCGACTTGCGTCGAACCCGTAAACGCGATCTTGTCTATCCCTCTGTGCTGAACGATGGAGGCGCCGGTGTCGCCCGCGCCAGTAACGATGTTGACGACGCCGGGCGGCAGCCCCGCATCCGCGATCACTTCGGCGAGCTTCATCGCCGTGAGAGGCGTCGTTTCGGCCGGCTTCAGGACGACAGAGTTGCCGCAGGCGAGCGCGGGCGCAATCTTCCACGCGGCCATCAGCAGCGGGAAGTTCCACGGGATGATCTGCCCGGCGACGCCGAGCGGCCGAGCCTTGCGGCCGGGGAATGCGTACTCGAGCTTGTCGGCCCAGCCCGCGTAGTAGAAAAAATGAGCGGCGGCCAGCGGCACGTCGACATCCCGCGACTCGCGAATCGGCTTGCCACCGTCCAGCGATTCGATTACGGCGAACTCGCGCGCCCGCTCCTGCATGATGCGCGCGATCCGGTAGATGTACTTGCAGCGCTCGGCGGGTTTCATGCGCGACCAGGTTCGATAGCCTGCTCTCGCTGCCTTGACCGCCTTGTCGACGTCGGCCTCGTTTGCGAGTGCTACGCGGCTCAGGCGGTCTTCGGTGGCGGGATTGATCGTCTCGAAATAGCGCCCGGATTCGGGCTTTACGAAGTCACCGCCGATGAACAGCTCGTAGCGCCTGGCGACCTTCGCGTGTTCCGTGCTTTCGGGCGCCGGAGAGTATTCCCAGCCGCCGTCGAAAGCCAATTTGTTCTGCGGTGTTGCCATAGTGACACCTGCTAGTCCTTCGAAAAATAATCTGCCGACTGGTAGACGCCCGTCGACTGTTTCATGAGTTGCATCAGCACGTCGTTCGCGAGCGAGCTCGCACCGAAGCGAAACCATTCGGGCGTCATCCAGCCGTTGCCGAGGGTTTCCCGCAACATGACGAGGTAGTGAACGGCGAGCTTCGAGGTCGATATGCCGCCCGCGGGTTTCATGCCGACCATGCGCCCGGTCTCCGCGAAGTAGTCGCGAATCGCCTGCAGCATCACCAGCGTCACCTGCATCGTCGCAGCGGGCTGTATCTTGCCCGTCGACGTCTTGATGAAATCGGCGCCGGCGTGCATCGCGAGCACGCTCGCACGACGCACCCGGTCGAGCGTGCCCAGTTCACCGGTTTCCAGTATGACCTTCAGGTGCGCATCGCCGCAGGCCTCCTTCACGGCAACGATCTCGTCGAACACGTACCGGTAGTCACCCGCCAGGAAGGCTCCGCGCGAAATCACCATGTCGATTTCGTTGGCGCCGGCCTCGACGGCCATGCGCGTGTCGTCGAGCTTGACGTCACGCGCCGACATGCCGCTCGGGAATGCCGTCGCAACCGACGCGATGTTGATGTCGGTACCTTGCAGCGCTTCTTTCGCGACGCCAACCATGGTCGGGTAAACGCAGACAGCGGCGACGTGCGGCAGGCCGGGCATCGCGTCGTGCAGGTGAATTGCCTTCTGGCAAAGTTGCCGGACCTTGCCGGGCGTGTCCTGGCCTTCGAGCGTGGTCAGGTCGATCATGCTCAGCACGAGTTTCAGCGCCTCGATTTTCGAGTCGGTCTTGATGCTGCGGCTCTGGAACCGGGCGACGCGCTCGTTGACGCCGACTTCGTCGACCGCCGGCACCTTGCTCAAGTCCGGCGCCATTACGCGAGCGCCGTTTCCAGCGCGATGAGGATCATTTCGTCGAACGTCGTTGCGCGTTCATCGGACGTCAGCGCGGCGCCGCTCGGGATGTCGTCGCTGACCGTGCAGATGGCCAGCGCTTCGACGCCGCGCTCTGCGGCGATCGGGAATATCCCGGCAGCTTCCATCTCGACGCCGTAAACCCCGTACTTCGCCATGGTCTCGAACATCTCGGTGTCGGGCGTATAGAAAAGGTCCGCGGAGAACACGTTGCCGACGTGGTAGCTGGCGCCGGCGACCTCGGCGGCGGCGACCGCCTTCTTTACGAGATCGAAGCTCGCCAGGGCCGCCAGGTCGTAACCGCCGAACCGGATTCGATTGACGTTGGAATCGGTCGAGGCGCCCATCGCAATGACGATGTCGCGCAGCTTCACGTCGGGATGCGTCGTACCGCAGCTGCCCACGCGAATCACGCGCTTGACCCCGTAAGACTCGATCAACTCGGTCGTGTAGATCGACACCGACGGTATGCCCATGCCGTGCGCCATCACCGATATCGGCAGATCTCTGTAGGTGCCCGTGTAGCCCCACATGTTGCGAACGTCGGTGACGCGTCGCGGATCGTCAAAGTACGTCTCTGCAATGTACTGCGCACGCAGCGGATCGCCGGGCATCAGCACGGTCTCGGCGAAATCGCCAGGTGCCGCATTCATGTGTTTGGTGGCCATACGCTTCTTGTCTTTGTCGTTACCAGCGGTTTTGCGCCGACATTCCGCCGTCGACGACGAGATTGGCACCGCTAATCCAGGCGGCGGCGGGGCTCAATAGAAACAATACCGCTTCGGCGACGTCATTGGGAGAGCCGAGCCGGCCGAGCGGCGCGCGATCCAGCCAGCGTTCTACGCCTTCGGGCCAGTCCTCGGCGAGCCCTTCACGATCGATCAGCCCCGGCGACACGGCATTGATACGGATCCCGCTCCCGCCGAACTCGAGCGCTGCCGCACGCGTCAGCATCAGCAGGCCGGCCTTGCTGGTGGCGTAATGGGCATGGCCGGCGGCGGGATCGAGCCCTTCGATCGAGGCAATGTTGACGATCGCGCCGGCCGTGCGGCTTTTCTGCCAGACCGCCGCGGCCCGGTTGGTGACTAAAAACGCGCTTTCGAGGTTTGCCGCCATTATTTCGCGCCACTCGGCCGCCGTCATGTCGGCGAACATCGTCACCGGCTGTGCCGCTGCGTTGTTGACGACCAGGTCCGGCGCGTGTCCGTCGAGCAGCGCGTTGACGGACGCCTCGTCCGAGAGATTTGCCTGCACGACCACGCCGTCCGTCGTCGTCGCCACCCGCCCCGCTGCCGCAGCGTTGCGATGGTAGTGAACGAGCACCCGCGCACCTGCGTTCGCGAGCCGTTTTGCGATCGCACCGCCAATGTTGCCGCTGGCGCCCGTCACCAGCGCCGTCCTGCCGTCGAGCATCGCTGTTCCCCTGCTACCTGACGCGTTATTGTCCTCCGATGGGCCGACAACTACCAACCGGCACGCTGACGCGCGAGCGCTGCTACATCACCGAGCTCCTGAATTCGTCGTCGCACCCCGAAGTTTCGGTCGCCCGCGCCCGGGTCAGGCCGAATGTTACGACCGAGTTACATCGATTATCGGTTGCCGAATGGTACGTCATCGAGCAGGGGACAGGCCTGATGCAGGTCGGCGAAAAACCGCCGTTCGGCGTGCGTCCCGGCGCGATCGTTGCGATTCCGCCACAGGTCGTCCAGCGCGTCCGCAATACCGGTGCCGAGGACCTCCTGTTCCTTTGTATTTGCGCACCCAGATTCACGATTGACTGCTATACTGCTGCCACTCATCAGGAGGAATACAACGATGTGTGGCAAAAACCCAACAGCCTGTAACTCTCACGCATCTCGTCTCTTTCCCGCGCTTGCTGCGGTCACCGGACTGCTGTTCGGCCAGGGCGCCGTGGCGCAGGACGAGTTCGAAGGGATTCTCGATGAAATCGTCATTACGGCGCAGAAGCGCGAGGAGTCGCTGCAGGAAGTTCCGATTTCCGTCGCGACGCTCTCGGGCGATCGACTGAACGTGTTGTTCTCGGGCAGTGAGGACGTGCTCGCACTGTCAGGGCGCGTACCGGGACTTTATGCCGAATCCTCAAACGGCCGCGCCGCGCCACGCTTCTACCTGCGCGGCCTCGGTAACATCGACTTCGACCTCGCAGCTTCGCAGCCGGTGTCCTTCGTCATGGACGAGGTCGTGTTCGAGAATGCCGTACTGAAGAGCTTCCCGCTGTTCGACGTGGGTAACATCGAGGTCATCCGCGGACCGCAGGGCACGCTTTTCGGCCGCAACACGACGGCTGGCATCGTCAAGATCAACACGCGCCGGCCGGAGCAGGAAACGTCAGGGTACATTCGCGGATCGTACGCCACGCATGCGACGACGAATCTCGAGGGCGCCATCGGTGGCGCGCTCGTCGAGGACAAGCTGGCTGCCCGCGTGTCCGTGCTGGCCCGCAGCCGCGACAACTGGATCACGAACGGCCATACGGGCCGCGAGTCGCTCGGCAATTACGACGAGTACGCAGGACGCCTGCAGCTCTTGTGGACGCCCAGCGACTCGTTCAATGCCTTGCTGTCCTATCAGCTGCGCAACCTGGACGGCACGAGCTCGATCTTCCGCGCAAATGTTTTCGATACGGGCAGCAACGCGCTGAACCAGAACTACACGCGCGACCTCGTGTACTACGACGGTGGCGACGACAACCCGCAGGGCTACAACGGTTTTGGCACGACGCTGAATCTCGAATGGCTGCTCGACGACGTCATCATCAATTCGATCACGTCCTACCAGAACATGGACGGCTTCAGCCGCGGCGACATCGACGGTGGTGTCGTGAATGAATTCGCGACGCCCGATCCACCTCCGGGTGTGACGTTCGCCGATGTCTTCGTGCTGTGCCCGTTCCCGTGTAATCCCGCTCGCACCTGGCCGGGACCGATATTCGTTCCGTCGGTCACCCAGGATGGCGCGGACACCGAGCAGATCACCCAGGAATTCCGCATGGCCAGTGACACGGACGGTGCCATGAGCTGGCAGGTCGGCGCGTTCTTCTTCGACTCGTCGCTGACGGTCGAGACCGAGAACTTTGCCTCGCAGGGCTTTGTCAACTTCCAGAATAACAAGGTCAAGTACGACAACCGTGCCTGGGCCCTGTTCGGCCAGCTGTCCTACGACATCAACGACCGGCTCAACGTCACGGCAGGTGCGCGCTACACCGATGACCAGAAAGACTTCGCCGTAATCGATTTTGCGCAACTCTGGATCGACCTCGACAGCCCGATTATCGGTACGCAGCCGATCGACGTGCAGGACGACAACACCAGCTTCGAGGTGAGCCTCAACTACAACGTCACCGACGACGCGAGCCTGTTCGGTCGCTTTTCGAGCGGCTTCCGCGCACAGTCCGTGCAGGGTCGCGACGTGGCCTTCGAGGAGGCACCGTCGGTCGCCAAGCCCGAGACGATCAACTCCTACGAGATCGGCTACAAGGCGGATTTCTGGGATAACCGCGCACGCGTCAACTTCGCGGCGTTCATGTACGAGGTCGACGACATACAGTTCTCGATCATCGGCGGCGCCTCGAACGTGAACCAGGTCGTCAATGCGGACAAGGGTGAAGCAGTCGGCTTCGAAATCGATGCGGACGTACTGATCAGCGAGGGCCTGGAGGTTTCGGCGGGAATCGCGTTCAACGATTCCGAGATCAAGGACAGCAGCCTGGCAACGGCACCGTGCGGGTCCGGTCTTTGCACGCCACTTGATCCGCTCGAGGATCCGAATGACCCGAACAACCCCAAAGTGCTCGTCGACGGCAACCCGTTCCCGCGCTCGCCGGAGACGACGTACAACCTGTCGGTTCGCTACAGCGTACCCGTCGGCAACAGCGCCGAGTTCTACCTGTTCACGGACTGGGCCTGGTACGGCGAGATCAACATGCCGTTGTACGAAGCCGCCGAGTTCAAGACCGACAACCAGTACGAAGGCGGGCTGCGCGTCGGGTACAAGAACTTCGACAGCGGCTGGGAGATTGCCGCTTTCGGTCGCAACATTACGAACGAGAACAACGTGCTCGGTTTCATCGACTTCAGCAACAACACGGGCTTCGTCAACGAGCCGCGCGTCTGGGGCGTCGAGGTCGGCTACGAGTTCGGCGACTGACACGTCACTCCAATGTGGTAAAAAGAGCCCGGCGTTTGCCGGGCTTTTTTTGGAGAATACATTTGCGCCGCCTGATCCTTGCCCTGTTCCTGACCGCCGGCTGCAGCGGCCCGTCGTCCGACCTGCCGGTCTCGCAACCTGCGATACACATCGCCGGGCATCTCGAGAGTGACAGGCTCGACGAGGCCAGCGGACTGGCACGATCGGGACGCGACCCGAACCTGTTCTGGTCGATGAACGACGATGGCCCGGGCGTCATCTACGCGCTTGACCGCGAGGGCGGCAAGCGCGGCAGAGTCCGGGTGAAAGGCGCCGAGAACAAGGACTGGGAGGACCTCGCCGCCTTCCAGCTCGACGGCGTGCCCTACCTGCTGATCGCCGATATCGGCGACAACGAGGCCAAGCGCAGTAAGCGCACGCTGTACGTGATCGAGGAACCGCGGCCGGGGACCGACACGGTCGAGATCGCCTGGCGCATCGACTACCGATACCCGGATGGCCCGCGGGATGCCGAATCGATCGCCGTCGACGTCGAGCGCGGCGAGATATTGCTGCTCAGCAAGCGCGACATTCCGCCCGTCGTGTACGCGTTGCCGTTACGGCCCGATGGCGATGACGTCGTAGAAGCACGGCGACTGGGTCATCTCGAAACCTTGCGCCAGCCAAAAAGAGTCGACGTGCAGAGCGCCGGCCTCACCAAGGACTGGCACTGGCAGCCGACCGCGATGGATATCGACAGCGACAATCGCCTCGCTGTCGTGCTGACGTATGCCGATATCTACGTCTACCGGCGCGAGTCGTCTGAATCCTGGTTCGAGGCGATGACCCGGCCGCCGCTGTCGCTGGGACTCCGCGGCCTGCGGCACGCCGAGTCGATCGCGATAGCCGCAGACGGCGAGTCGGCGCTGGTTACGACCGAAGGCAGGAACGCGCCGGTTCTGCACATCGACCTGCAGACGGCCGCGCCGCGACATGCTGTCACGATCATGACGTTCAACGTGGAGAACCTGTTCGACAATAGCGACGATCCGGGAAAGGACGACAAGACGTACCTGCCCATCGAGGCCAAACAGGGCGAGGCACACCAGCGCGCCTGTAACGAAATCGAAGTCGATCGCTGGCGCAACGATTGCCTGTACCTGGACTGGAGTGACGATACGGTCGATCACAAGCTCGGCGTCGTTGCCGCCGCAATCCGCCAGGTCGACGACGGACGCGGACCGGACATACTCGTCCTCCAGGAAGTCGAGAACATCGCGATCCTCGATCAGCTCGTCGAACGACTGCCCGAATCGGAATACCTGGCGCCCGTCCTGATCGACGGTGACGACCGCCGTGGCATAGACGTGGCGTTCCTCTCACGATTGCCGCCGGCATCCGAGCCCGTGCATCGCGTCGCGTCGTTCGACGCCTTCGCCGATCGCGCGGGCGATACGCGAGAAGTCCTGGAGGCAAGTTTCGAATTGCCCGACGGCTCCGTGCTCACCGGGTTTGCCGTGCACTTCCCGGCGCCGTTTCACCCGACCGGGATGCGCGAGATCGCGTATCGTCATCTCGAGAAACTCCGGCAAGCGCTGCCGGACAATCATCACGCGTTCGCCGCTGGCGACTTCAACACGACGAGCACCGAGGACGCCGAAGAGGACATGCTCGGACGGTTCGTCCGGCCGCACTGGCAGATCGCTCACGAGCTCGGCTGCGAAGCGTGCCTCGGCAGCTACTATTACCGCCGCGACGACAACTGGTCGTTCCTGGACATGATTTTGTTCTCGCCGGCTCGTGGCGCGGAAACAACATGGAAAATTCGCGCTGATTCGGCGTGGATCGCGAACCGCAGCGAGGCCCAGGTGAGTCTGTCGGGCACGCCGCTGCGCTACGACGCCGTCCAGCGCCGCGGTGTTTCCGATCATTGGCCCGTCGTCGTCACGCTCGAATCGAATTAAAAACAAGAGCTTGTAACAATCTCGTAATTCGACTTCTAACTCCGGCTTCGATCGCGACTCGCAAAGTTGCCACAGCGTCGGCAGAAACGCCCACAAGTCGTTATTGCGCAAGCATTTTCCCTGCGATAGATTAGCCGCGAGGACAGGATCGTCGGCAATGCGTGACTTGCGCCGACGCCCTGTTCAAAGGGCGAGGAGCGAAACCTGATTGTCACATTCGTGCCCTAGAATTTCGCTCCCTTATCCAAAAAGAACCGCGGGGAATGTTAATGAAGACTCCATTGCGAGGCTCCCATTCGAGCTTTTCATCGTTGCTGCGCACCGCCATGGCCACTTTCCTGGCCGTGATGGTGTTCGCAATACCTGTTGCGTCAAACGCACAAGAAACCACATCGTCGATTGTCGGTTCGGTACGCGACGAGGCCGGTAACCCGGTCAACGGTGCACCAATCACGATCCGGCACGAACCAACCGGACGCACGGCAACGACCACGTCCAACTCGGCGGGTAGCTTCCGCGTCGGTGGCTTGCGCGTAGGCGGGCCCTACACGGTTACGCTGTCAGGCGCTTCATCCGCGTCGGGGGCCATGTTCAGCGAACAGCGCGTAGAGAACGTTTTCACTCAGCTCGGCGAACCGTTCACGATGAACTTCACGGCAACCACGCAGATCGTGGAAGAAGTCGTCGTAACGGGCTCCCTGCAGGAGTTCACGACGCGGCTCGGCGCGGGCTCGACCTTCGGTCGCGACAGCATCGACGGTATGGCGAACGTCAACCGCGACTTCAAGAATGTCGTTCGCCAGGACCCCCGCGTTACGATCGACCCGACGAACGATAATGCAATATCGATTGCGGGCATGAACAACCGCTTCAACAGCCTTACCGTCGACGGCGTGCGACAAAACGACGACTTCGGACTCAACAACTCCGGATTCCCGACTCAGCGCGCACCGGTTTCGATCGACTCCCTCGAGCAGATCACGGTAGAGGTTGCACCGTTCGACGTCAGCTACGGCGGCTTCACGGGCGGCACGATCAACGCCGTCACGAAATCCGGTACCAACGAGTGGGACGGCTCGATCGCCTTCTACAACTCCAACGACAGCCTGATCGGTGACAAGAGCGAGGACGACAACGTCGACCTGGGTAACTTCGACGAAGACACCATCGCGGTAACGCTGTCCGGTCCGATCGTCAAGGACCGCGTGTGGTTCTTCGCAAGCTATGACGAGTTCACGGCCACGGACACCAGCGCCCTGCTGTTCGGTCCGGCAGGATCCGGACGCGCAAACGAAATCGACGAGGTTACGCAGGCAGACGTCGACGAGGTCATCCGCATCGCCAACCAGGTCTACGGTTTCGATGCAGGCGTGCTGCCGGACAGCGGCACCGACGTCAAGGACGAGAAGCTGCTGATCAAGCTCGACGCCGCAATCGGCGACAATCACGACCTGTCGATTACTTACCAGGACGTAACGGGCAACGCCCTCAATCCCCAGGGCAGCTCGACGAGCGCCAGCCGTCTCGGCCTGCCGTCGAACTGGTACGACCGGTCCGAAGAACTGGAAGCCTGGTCTGCGCAGCTGTTCTCGGCCTGGAACGACGTGTTTTCGACCGAGCTGAAAATCTCGGGCAAGGACCAGGTCACGGGGCAGGTCTCGCTCAACGGCACCGACTTTGCCCAGATGACGATCGAAACGGCTGCAGGCGGCTCGATTCGCGTAGGACCGGATATCTTCCGTCACGCCAACCAGCTGACCAACGAACAGATGCAGATCAAGTTCAAGGCCGATTACCTGTATGGCGAGCACAACATCTCGTTCGGCATCGAGCGCGAGGAACTCGATGTGTTCAACCTGTTCGTGTTCCGCTCCGAGGGCGAATACGACTTCGACAGCATAGCGGACTTCGAAAATCGCACGGCGAGCTTCATGAATTACCGCAACGCGTTCACGAACGACGAGAACGACGGTGCTGCAGCGTTCGGCTTCAACATCAACAGCATCTACGCACAGGACTCGATCGACATCAACGATCGCCTGAGCATCACGTTCGGTGTTCGTCACGACTGGTACGAAGCCAGCGATACGCCGGCTGACAACGCCGGGTTCTCGTCTCGCAACGGCTTCGCCAACACGGCGACGCTCGACGGGCGCAGCGTTACGATGCCGCGTTTCGGCTTCAGCTACGACTTCGACAATGGCACGCGCCTTCGTGGCGGCGTCGGCCTGTTCTCGGGCGGCAACCCGAACGTCTGGATTTCCAACTCGTTCTCGAACGACGGCCAGACGATCGTGGAAGTGGATGACTCCGGCGCAATCGATCCGAATTGCGCAGACGTAAAGAGCTCCCCGGAAGCTTTGACCAATGTCGACGCATTCAACATCGCGCCAGAAGTCCAGGCTTGCATGTTCCAGGGTGCCGGCAGCGTCGAGGCTACGGACCCGAACTTCAAGGTCCCATCGACGTGGCGCGTCAACCTGGCTGCCGAGCGCGAATTCGACCTCGGTTTCCTGGGTGACAGCTGGTTCCTGACGGCCGAAGCCGTCCTTTCGCGAGTCAACTACGCGGCCGAGTGGAAGGAGCTGACGCGCACGCAGGTCGATACGGCCATTGACGGTCGCCCGATCTACGACACGCCACCGACCTACGACGTGGTCCTGACGAACACGACGGACGGCTTCTCCAACACCTACACGCTGAGTGCCGCCAAGAGCTGGGACACGAACGCGGGGATCTGGGACCTGAGCATGGCGTACACGTACATGGATGCTGAGGACGTCAATCCGTCGCAGAGTTCGACGGTCAGCTCGAACTTCGGCCGCCCGGCCACGTTTGACAGAAACGATCGCAGACTCACGACCTCGGACTTCGAGATCGAGCATCGTTTCAACGGTACGTTCGGCTGGCAGAAGAACCTGTTCGGCGACAACATGACCCGCATCTCGGGCTTTTTCGAGTTCCGCAGCGGCAAGCGCTTCAGCTACACGATGCGAGAAGGCGCGGGCGACACCTCAGTCTGGGGCGGGCATCGCGATTTCGCACGTCGTGACAGCCAGCTCATGTACGTACCGCTGGCCAACGACCCGAACGTGATCTTCTCTTTCACGCCGGGCGACCTGGTCAACGACCCGGCGCTGGAAGCCAACTTCAACAACTTCATCGAGCAGGCGGGTCTCGAGGGTTATCGCGGGCAGATCATGCCGCGTAACCACGACACGACCGACGGCCGCTCGAAGGTCGACCTGCGCATCCAGCAGGAGATCGGCCTGGCAACGCTGCCCGGAGTTGGCGAGACGAAGATCGACCTGTTCCTCGACATCGAGAACCTCGGCAACCTGATCAATAACGACTGGGGCCGCGTCGAGCAGGTGTTCTTCCCGTTCAACTACATCGCGGTCGGCGAAGTCTCGATCAACGACAACGGCCAGTACGTCTACGGTCCGTTCGGTTCGAGCGGCGACTTCGATGGCGGCATCGACCCGGCAGGCTTCTTCGAGCTGCCGTCGCTGTGGAAGGTCCAGCTCGGTATCAAGATCGGCTTCTGACCGATCGCCGCAGTGCGACATGGAAGGGCGGCCGATTGGCCGCCCTTTTTTTTGGCCATTGACGGCCTTATGTCGCGGAGCACATGGATGTGCGGGAGCGACTTTGCGTGCTAATCTCGTGCGATGCCGGTTTCCAGACAGAGCGCCCTGCTCGTAGCCAGCGCTTTGGTCGCGGCTTGCGCTTCGACGCCTGAACCCGCCGAAGAGGAATTCACCCCCTGGGGATTACTGTGGGTCAAGAACGCGGCCGAGTACCGCGCGCTCTCGTTGCAGGCTTATCGAACCGCAACGCGGGACCTCGAGCGCTTCGTCGAAGACAAGTCCTGGAGCGCACTGCCAACGCAGACCGGCGCCGATGACCTGCCGCCTGCCGTCATTCTCGACGTCGACGAGACGGTGGTCTCGAACATCGATTTCCAGATGAATTTCGAGCCCCCGTTTTCGAACAAGAAGCACGACGACTGGAACGCAGCCAACGACTCGATCGAGATTGCCGGCGTCAAGGACTTCGTTGCCGTGGCGCGGGAGGCAGGGGTCACCGTGTTCTTCGTCACAAACCGGCCTTGCGAACCCGCCGGCCAGTTTCCGTGTACCCAGCGTCAGACCACGATCGGCGATATCAACGAGGTCGGCATCGAGGTCGGCGCGGAGCACGTCCTGCTGGCCGACGAGCGCGGCTGGACCAGCGAGAAGTCCACCCGGCGCGACTACGTCGCGCAGTCGTACCGCGTGATCATGCTGTTCGGCGACGACCTCGGTGATTTCCTGACCTGTGTGCGCAAGACGCTGCACGACCCGTGCGAGGTCTCTGCGACGGCGGCGAGCCGCGAACGGGCGATACTCGAGCACGGCGACCTCTGGGGCGCTGGCTGGTACATCCTGCCAAACCCGATGTACGGCTCCTGGACGTCACATCGTTAACCATGGGCACGGATATCGACAGGCTGGTCGAGGCCGCCGTGGCGGCCCGCGAGCACGCCTGGGCCGACTACTCCGGCTTTCGCGTGGGCGCCGCGCTCGTCGATGAAAACGGCAATCTGCACACGGGCTGCAACGTCGAAAACGCCGCCTACCCGCTCGGCAGTTGCGCCGAGGCCGGAGCGATTTCGGCCATGGTAGCCGCCGGCGGGACCCGGATAGTCGCGATCGCCGTTGCGGGCGGAAGCGACGACGTCGGAATCTGCACGCCGTGCGGCGGTTGCCGCCAGCGCATCAGCGAGTTTGCCGACGACAAGACGAAGATCGTCGCGCGCGCCGATGACAGCGGCTGGACGGAATTCTCGATCGGGGAGCTATTGCCGTATTCTTTCCGGCTTTTGTAGCGTGGGAGCGGCGTCTCGCCGCGATCGGGCCGGGACGGCCCTCCCACCGGGTGGCCCTCCAACAGATCGCGGTCTTATGACCGCTCCAACAGATATCTTTCTACCTCTTTTCGGGTTGGTATCGACGGCTGGGCTCCTGAGCGAGTACACGCAACCGCACCGGCGGCCGTCGCAAAATCGAGCGAGTCCTGCGGCTCCATGCCCTCGACGAGTGCCAGCGTCAGCGCGGCAACAAACGTATCCCCGGCGGCCGTCGTGTCGACGACGTCGACCTCGGGCGGCCGGCTACGCGCCACAACGCGTCCACGCTGACCGAGCTCGGCCCCCTCTCGACCCTGCGTTCTGGCGACGAACCCCCGGCACGCATCGAGTTGCTCGCCGTACCACGCTGCCTCGGTCTCGTTGACGACGACGAGGTCGGCCGCCGTCATCACGACGGATTCGACGGCCCGCGCGGGTGCGAGGTTAACGCAAAAGAAGCCGTCGAACCGCGCCGCGGCCATAGCAACGCATCGCACCGGTACTTCCAGTTGGCAGATGAGCGCATCGGCGTCGGGGAGCGCCTCGAACTCGACGGCGCGGTTCGCACCGGGAGCAACGATGATCTGGTTTTCCCCGGTCACGTTGACGGCAATCATAGCGAGACCGGTCGGCAACGCCTCCGACACCTCCACCGCGCTCAGGTCCACACCTTCCTCGCGCAGCAACGCGAGTGCATCCCGGGCTTCGACGTCGTTGCCGACCCGTGCGACAAGGCAGACGTCAGCGCCGAGCCTGCGTGCCGCGAGTGCCTGGTTTGCGCCTTTCCCGCCCGGGAAACGGCGGAGTTCGGCGCCACTGATCGTTTCTCCGGGAGCAGGCAAGCGCTCGACACGTGCAACCAGGTCGAGATTGACGGAGCCAAGTACGGCAATGCGCGCCATCGTGCTACCCGAACCTCGCCAGGCGCTCCGTGAGAAGGTCGAAGAAACCGTCGGCATCGACTTCGTAACCCCAGCGCGCGTTCCTCGGCCTGTCGGTGACGTACCAGAAGTCGACAGCCGTGTGGCCGAGCGTCAGCTCGGACCGCGTCTCGACGGTGATGTTGCAGTGCTTCGTGGCGAACAGTGCGGGCTCGAGCAAATACGCAATTGTGCAGGGGTCGTGCAGTGGCGGCCCGTCACTGTCGTATTTCGCCATGTCGAAGCGACTGAAGAAGCCGAGCATGCCGGCCACCGCAAGAGCAACACGATTGTCCAGCTGGCGAATACGGTCAACGCGGACTTTGGTCGATAGTGCCTGGTGAGTCACATCGAGACCGAACGCCGTGATCGACGCTCCGCTCCGGTACACGAGGTCGGCAGCTTCGGGATCCGCGAGCATGTTGAATTCGGCGGACGGAGAGCGATTGCCGCTTTCCCGCATGGCGCCGCCCATGAGCACGATCTCCTCGACGTGCGCGAGCACGTCGGGGGCCGTCCGGATCGCCTGCGCAATATTGGTGAGTGGCCCCGTGGGTACCAACGTAATCTTCTCCGCGTCCGATGCGCGCAAGGTCTCGACAATGAAATCGACCGCGTGCTGCTCCTGTAGCGGCGTTACGGGTTCGCAAACCTCGATGCCGTCGATACCGGTTTCACCGTGGATGTTCTCGGCCGTAATGGCATCGCGCTCGAGCGGCTTTTCGCAACCCGCAAATACGCGCAGGTCCCGACGGCCCGCGATGTCGCACATCAGGCGGGCGTTGCGTTGTGTGAGTTCGAGCGGGACATTCCCCGCGACCGCCGTGATGCCGACAATATCGAGCTCGTAGGGCGACGCCATCGCCAGGAACAACGCGACGGCATCGTCCTGGCCGGGGTCGCAATCGATGATGATCCGGCGACTCACGATGTCAGAACGTCAGCAACAGTCCTGCGAGCGCGGCGCTCATGAGGTTTGACAGGGACCCGGCGGCGACCGCGCGCAAACCGAAGCGGGCGATCAACTCTCTCTTCTCGGGAACCAGCACACCGAGTCCTCCGAGGAGAATCGCAATCGACGACAGGTTGGCGAACCCGCACAGCGAAAACGTCGCGATTGCCCGCGTGCGCTCGCTGGCGTCGACAAGGTAGTCGTTGAGATTCGAAAACGCGACGAACTCATTGAGGATGAGTTTCTCGCCAAACAGCGCGCCGGCGGCTTTCGCCTCCTCCCAGGGCACGCTGAGCACGAACATGATCGGCCGGAAGATCCAGCCGAGAATGTCCTGCAAGGTCAGCGCCTGGCCGAACCAGCCCGCGATCCCGCCGATGATGCCGTTCAGGAGCGCGATCAGGGCGACGAACGCGATGAGCATTGCGCCGATGTTGACGGCGAGCCTGAGCCCGTCGCTGGCGCCAACTGCCGCGGCGAGAATGACGTTCTCGTGATCGCTGTCTTCCATGACGAGTTTTTCGCGCCCGGCCGATACCGTGCCCGGGTCGTCCGGCATGATCAGCTTCGCCATGAGCAGGCCGCCCGGTGCAGCCATGAAACTGGCCGCTAACAGGTACTTCATCTCCGCACCCATGAGGACGTACGCGGCAAGCACGGTGCCCGCAACCGACGCGAGCCCGGAGACCATGACGGCGAACATCTGCGGTTCCGTGAGCCCCTTGAGGTAAGGACGCACGACGAGCGGTGCCTCCGTCTGACCGACGAACACGTTGGCGGCGGCATTCAGTGACTCGACCGCGCCCGTGCCGATGATGCGGTGCAGTGCGCCGCCGACCAGCTTCACCACGACCTGCATGATGCGCAGGTGATACAGCACCGACATCAGAGCCGAAAAGAAGATGATGATCGGCAACACGTGGATCGCGAAACTCAGCCCGATGTTGTCGGTATTGGCGAGCGGCCCGAACACCATGTCGATGCCGGCGCGCGAATAGCCGATGACGTTCATGACCCAGCCGCTGAGCGCATCGATCACTCTGCGGCCCGCATCGAGATACAGCACGAATGCGGCGACCGCGACTTGCAGGCCGAATGCCGCACCCACGATTCGCAGATTGATCGCCTTGCGATTCGTCGATATCGCGACGGCAATGCCCAGTAGTACGACGACCCCGACGAGTCCGATCAGGTTGGCGGGCATTTCATCCCCCTCGTTGTTGTTTTAATCGAGTTTCTCATGAATGACCGGGCGTTGTGCCGGTTTCTCGTTACCGAATCTGCAAGCATCGAGCAGGTTGACGCTTGCCGTTTCCGCATCATCGGCAGTCTTTGCATGGATTACGGCAAGCGGGGTCTGGTTGTCCAACCTGGTACCGACCGGAACGATGTCGGTCAACCCGACCGAAAGGTCGAGCGCCTCGCCGACTCTTCGGCGACCTCCGCCCAGCTCGATGATCGTGTTACCGACCGCGCGCACGTTGACCGACTGCAAATAGCCTTTGGCGTGCACGGCTTTCGTGACCGGCGCCACCGGGAGGTGATCTTCGAAATCGTCGACGAACGATGTGGGCCCACCGAGCCCTGCCACCATACGATCGAAGGCCTCCGCCGCGCGCCCGGAGGTAATCTCCTCATCCGCACGCTGGCGTGCTTCTTCGGGATCGCTCTCGAGCCCGGCGATAAGCTGCATCTCCGCGACCAGCGACAGAACGACATCGTCGAGTCGCGGCTCGCGATACTCATTGCGCAGGTAGCGTACGCTTTCGCGAATTTCGACTGCGTTGCCCGCCGTGCGCCCGAGCACTTCGTTCATATCGGTAATCAGCGCGCTGGCGCGCAGACCCGCACGTGCAGCGGTGCCGATAATGCTGCTGCCCAGCTCGCGGGCGTCATCGGCGCTCTCCATGAACGCGCCGGTGCCTACTTTGACGTCCATGACCAGGCACTCGAGACCGGCCGCGATCTTCTTCGACAGTATCGACGCGGTAATCAGCGGGATGGATTCGACCGTCGCCGTAACGTCGCGAATGGCGTAGAACCGCCGGTCGGCCGGCGCAAGGTCGTCGGTCTGGCCGATGATGGCGCAGCCTGCGTCCTTGAGGACCTTGCGAAACGTTGCGAAGTCGGGTGCAGTGTCATAACCGGGGATGCTTTCCGCCTTGTCCGTCGTTCCACCCGTGTGACCGAGACCGCGTCCGGAGATCATGGGCACGAAGCAGCCGCACGCCGCTGCAACCGGTGCCAGCAGGAAGCTGACCTTGTCGCCAACGCCGCCGGTCGAGTGCTTGTCCACGACGGGACCGTCGAGGCCTTGATCGCTCCAGTCGAGCATGTCGCCGGAGGCGGCCATCGCCAGCGTGAGCCTGGCTGCTTCATCGAAGCTCATCGAATTCAGAAAGACCGCCATCGCCAGTGACGAAACCTGCTCCGCGGGAATGCTGCCATCGGCAAGACCGTCGACCAGGTGCTGGATCTGTTGCTCGCTGAGCTCGCCGCCGTCGCGCTTCTGGCGAATGATGTCGGTGAATAGCACAGTCAGGTTCCGTCGAAACCGCGCAGCGGCAACGATGCGTCGCGCTGCAGCCAGTTGCTCGCAGGATAATCGCAAACGCGGTCGATAGCATGCAGCGTGTAAGCGTGTCGGGACTTGTCCGATGAATTGGCAGCGCTCATGTGGGGTGTCCGTCCGTCGAAGACGACCAGCGTTCCTGCGGGCGCCTCGGCGGCGACTCGCTCGTCCCCGGGCCACGGCGAGTCGTCGATCGTCTCCAGGACCATCGCCCCCGAATAATCGCGGTAGTTTCGTTTTTTCAGTCCCTGCCGGTGCCCGCCGGCTATGAATTGCATGCAGCCGTTCGCAAGGGTTGCATCCTCGAGCGCAAACCAGAAACCGACACAGGATTCGGGCCTGGTGTAAATGTACGTTGAATCCTGGTGACAAACGACCTCGCCGCCGATGCGCGGCGGCTTGAAGATGTACATCGACTGTATGATTGCAGGCCGCTCGAAGCCGATTCGACGCGCAAGCTCTGCGAGTTCGGGCGTATGTGAAAACGCGTCGAAGACGGGATCAAGGTCGTGCAGCGCGTGCCCCATCTTGTTGAGGCTGTGCTCCTTCGACTGAACGAGCCGGCCCTCGTCATCGAAGGCGCCGTCCTCGAGGAAGAAGCGGATTTTGTCGCCGGACTCCAGAAAGTAGTCGTCGCTCATCTGCGAATTGGTTTTCGTCGAGAAAATCGTTCTTACGTCCGTGGGGTCGAACGCTTCGACGAGTTGCGCGGCGCGCTCTCGTAACCGCATGCAGTCATCGATCGACACGAAATCGTGGAGCACGAGGAAACCGGCGTCCCGGTATGCCTCGAGCATGTCGTCAGCCAGTGCACCGCCGGCGGGTGCCGCATACGCGGGCAGATCAGTCATCGCGCTACTTTAACGGATGCTACAATCAGCGCCAAAAGGGAATCGGCATGACACGAACAAGTCACTGTTTACCAAGCATTTTTGTCGCGCTTGCCGTCGCTGCATGCGGCACGAGCGAGGACGCAAGCGATACCGGCGCGGCAGCGGGCGCGATAGACCTAATCGTCAGGGGCGACCAGGTCGTCACGATGGACGCGGCGATGACCATCATCGAAGACGGCGCCGTCGCCATCGACGAGGGAATCATCCTGGCCGTCGGCGCGGCAGACGAGATCGAGTCGAAATTCACGGCTGACGAAACGCTGACCGGCGACAACCGTATCGTCATGCCCGGCCTGATCAACGGGCACTCGCACGCAGCGATGACGCTGTTGCGGGGCGTCGCCGACGACCTGTCGCTGATGGACTGGCTGCAGAACTACATCTTCCCGGCCGAGGTCGAATTCGTCGACACGGAGTTCGTGCGTATCGGCACCGAGCTCGCGTGCTGGGAGATGATCCGTGGCGGCACGACGACGTTCGTCGATATGTACTACTACCCAGACACGATTGCCGAAATCGTCGAAAGCTGCGGCATGCGTGCGCTGATTTCGGCCACCGTGATCGATCAACGCAGCCCGGATGCCGAGGACGCCGGAGACTCCTTGCAGAAGGGAATCGGCTTCATCGAACGCTGGCAGGGTCGCAACCCTCGCATTACGCCGATATTCGGGCCGCACGCAAACTACACGCTGGACGCAGAGCAGCTGGAGGCGACGCGTGCCGCAGCACTCGAGTACGGCGTTCCGATCAGCATTCACTTGTCCGAATCGCCGTTCGAGGTGCAGTACTCGAAAGACACCTACGGTACGACGAGCATCGATATGATGGAGTCGATCGGCTTTTTCGAGGGTCCGACGATTGCCGCACATGTCGTGTGGCCGACCGAAGCGGAGATCCCCGTCCTTGCCAATCGCCGTGTCGGCGTTATTCACAATCCGACGTCGAACATGAAAATTGCCTCGGGCATCGCCCCGATCAGCAAGATGCTCGATGCCGGCGTGCTCGTCGGCATTGGCACAGACGGGGCGGCAAGCAACAACGATCTCGATCTCTGGGAGGAAATGCGCCTCGCCGCATTCCTGCAGAAAGTCGATCGCATGAACCCGGAAGTTTTGCCCGCGACAACGGTGCTGCGCATGGCAACGAGTGGCGGTGCCGAGGCCATAGGCCTCAATCACCTCGTCGGCTCGCTCGAGGCGGGTAAACAGGCAGACCTGATCCAGGTCGCGTTCGAGGACGTGCATCATGTGCCGACGTACGACGTCGTTTCGCACCTCGTCTACGTGACCGACGAACAGGACGTCGCCTCGGTCATCGTCGAGGGCAAGGTACTCATGCGCGAGCGCGAACTCGTCACGATTGACACAGAACGAGTAGCGGCCGAAGCCACGGCGCTAGCCGCAAAGATCCAGCAGGCCCTCAGGACACGCAACTCGTCGCGGGTCGGCGAATGATCCGCAGCATCCTCGGCGGCGTTACCGGCATTGCCGTCGCGGTTGCCATCATTGCAGTGAATGAGCGCCTCGGCCACCTGATCAATCCGCCGCCCGACGGCCTGGATTTCAGCGACCCGGACGCGGTGCGCCCGTACCTCGCCTCGCTGCCCGCGTGGGCGCTGTTGCAGGTCATGGCGGGCTGGATGATCGGTGTATTCGCTGGCGTTCTCGTCGCGTCGGCGATCGGCCATGCGAAACCGTTGATATACGCAGTTGCAGTGGGGGGACTGATCTTCGCCGCGACCGTCGCAAACCTGATCCTGATTCCGCACCCGATGTGGTTTAACGTAATCTCGCTCGCGGCAATCCTTGCCAGCACCTGGTACGCAAAGGTTATCGCCTCCAAGGCGCCGGTGTAATAGGATACGGATCGCGGTTTCGCTGCGCTCAACCGCTCGTACAGGCACGACGTTGCAGGAGCGGTCGTAAGACCGCGAATGGGTATATCCCGGGATTGACTGAGATCAGGCTTCGGAGCATAAGTGCAGCTATGGGGAAACTGACTGCTCGTAAGAAACCTTCGCTGGAGTCCATCGTTCGTTTGCAGGACGAGGTCGAGGATTTTTTCGTCTCGACCTGGTTCAGATTGCGTCGCTCGCTGAGCCGGAAACCCCGTGAGCGCCGCCGGGTACCGCGGACGGAAAAGACGGCAAAGCCTGGCGCCGGGAATCAGGGCGCGGGGTCTTCAGACAAGAATCAATGAGTCGGCGGGTTCAGGCGTTCCTGCGTCGCCGCGAGAGCCCGATCCCGAACAGCCCAATGCCGAGGAGTGCGAGAGTCGCAGGCTCCGGTACCTGTCGGGCGGTTCCGGCGAAAATGATACCGGTCGGGCCCTGTTGCGCGTTGCCAATGTCATTGACGTAGAAGTTCAGGCGTTGCCGGGCGCCGACAACGAACGTATCCCCGAGGCTCGCTATCACGTCGATCGGCCGCGTCCAGGGCGCGCTGATGCCAAAGCTGTTCCAGATCTCCACGCCACCGACCCGGATGACGACATCGTCATCGACCGAAAGCCACAGTGACGTGATCGTCATGTCGTGGCCGGTCCTGTTCAAGTCCAGCTCGAAAATCCGATAGTCGTTGAGGTCGCTTCGGATGTAGCTGCCCGCAGCCTGTATCCACTCGGCGCCGGTCGAGCCCGCCGCTGCGTTAAAGTCCGCCTCCGTGACCCACGTAGGGAAGTCGAAGCTCGTGACGCCGTCGCATCGGCTCTGGCTATTGTCGGCGTTGATGACGCGGCAGCGATCGTCCGTGCCTGAGACAAAGCTGATCGGGTCAGCGAATACTGTTGTCGTCAAGAAGAGTGCCGCGATGGCAAAAGGTGCTGCTGCTTTCATCCTGGATACCTTAATCCGGTCAGACTTTCGAAATCGGGTGTGTGTCGGTTACGAAGCAAGTTCCGGGCCAGCTCATCCGCGGTTAGCGAGGGGACATGTAATACTCTGTTTTTTCGTTGATTTCTTTTCGTTCGCCGTTTTGACATAAGTCAGCCACGTCAAGCGGTGTAAAGAAATCCGATAGCCGCTACTGCTGACGCTCGGAGAGCCACTCCTCGCGCAGAATCGAATAGACATCGAGATCCTCGAACCTGTCCCATTTCCTGGTGCCCTGTCGCAGCGTTCCTTCGTAGGTCATGCCGATTTTTTGCATGACCCGGCCCGACGCCGGGTTGCGGGTGAAGTGTTGTGCCGCAATCCGGTTCAGGCCGAGTTGCTCGAAACCGTACGCGAGCAGCGCTTCCGACGCCTCCGTGGCGTAGCCCATGCTCCAGTAGGGAACGCCGACCCAGTAACCGAGTTCGGCCTTGCAGATGCTTGACTCGATCTTCAGGCCGATCGCGCCAGCGAGCTTGTTCGAGCTGCGGTCGACGATTGCGAAGACCGTATTCGTGCCGTCGGCGAATTGACTCGCATGCGTGGCAATCCACTGTTCGGCCATGTCGTCCTCATAGGGATGCGGGATATTGAGCGTGGTATCCGCAATCTCGCGCTCACCGGCCAGTTCCTGCACCTCGGCGGCATCGCCGGCCGCAAATGGCCGCAGCTCCAGGCGTTCTGTCTGAATCGTCGGTTGTTCCATCGGCCCGGATCCTAATGGCTATAATGCACGTATTATGAGTGTCGCAATCTACATTGTCTCCGAGAGCGATGCCGAAGATGACGAGATCGCTGTTGATGGCAAAGCGTTGGGGCATGTGGACCCGGATGTACTCGACGCCATTGCGCGCGGTCTCGGGTGCACGCCTCTCTACGACTTCATGAGTTTTGCCGCGGACGATATCGCCGAGTTCGTGGACGATATTGATGAACTGGACCTGGCGCCCGAACGCTGGTTCGAATCCAAAGACGGACTGCAGACGGTCAGGTCATTGAAGACGCACCTCGAGGCCAACCCTGCCGATGTTGCAGATGCCGCCGAGGTCATCGACGACTTGACGGATTTCGAACGCGTGCTATCGCTGCTGGAATCACGCGGTGCCGGTTTCAGGCTGGCCGTCGACGCATAGCGCGGCGTTCAGTAGATCCGCCCGCCTATCCGGACGCTCGTGCCGATGCCGCCGGGATAGCCGCCGCCGAACGAGCTGAACCCTATGCTGCCGTAAATCTCCGGCGGCTCGCACGACGACAGCGTCGCACAGAGACCAACGATCGCCGCTATCCTGAAGATCTTCCTGAACGTCATTCGGCATCCTCCTTCTCGAGCGGCCAGGTTTGCAATGCGATGCCGGCGCCGGATGGACCGGCGACGAGTGCAACGGTTCCGCCGACGTCCCGCGGCTGCGCATCGACGATGATGCGCCCGCCGAGACCGTCAACGCGGGCGGCTACCGCAGCCGGGTCCGCGACGCGGAGGTAGTTGATCCAGACCGGCCTCTCGCTGTCGAACGGATTCGTCATTATGCCGGCACGCGCTTGATCTTCCGTTGCGAGGACCTGGTAATCAAGGCCCTGCTCCGCACCCGGGAAGCTCTCGGTTCGGAAGCCGAACACGCGGCCGTAGAAACCGCCCGCAGCGTCCACGTCCGTCGTCCATAATTCGTCCCAAAGAAACTGGTTATACGCCGGGTCTTCGGCGGCAGGATCGCCGCCGTTGGCACGCACCACGGCGAACAACGCGCCCTCGGGATCGCGAAGCACAGCGACGGTGCCACGCGTCGCGAGCGGCGTTGGCGGTGTCACGACAATCGCGCCTTCCGCTTCGGATCTGGCCACGGCTGCGGCGACATCGTCGGTCGAGAAATACGTCACCCATTGCGATACGTTGTCCTCGGCCTCGATGGTCCTGGCGTCGAAGAGGCCGCCGATCAGGCGCCCGCCGTGGCGAATCATCAGGTAGCTGTCGTCGCTACCGAAACCGAGATCGATGCCTGGCCGCTCGAACGTCCAGCCGAACAGCTCGCCGTAGAACTTTTGCGTCTCCACGGGCGTCGTCGTGAGCAGGTCACGCCAGACGATGCGGCCCGGGTCGTGCGACGAGGTGTCGGATTCTGATATCGACGGTAAATCGACGGCGACAGTCGCGCAGCCGGCCACGACGATGGCAGCCAGCAGTAGTCTCGAATGTTTCAGCAAAACAGTCCTCGCGAATTGAGAAATTACGAATGTCCCGGTTTACGGGATCCGGATGAAGCTGGTGCCGTAGTCCATCGGCAGCAGGCCAAAGAACGTCGCCAGCGACTGGCCGATGTCGGCAAACGTCTCGCGTTTGCCCAACGAGCCTGCCGATACTCCGGCGCCGTAGGCCAGTACTGGAATATGCTCGCGCGTGTGATCCGTGCCTTCCCACGTCGGGTCGCAGCCGTGGTCGGCAGTGAGCATGAGCACGTCGTCGTCGTGCATGATACGCATCAACTCGGGCAGGCGCGCGTCGAAATACTCGAGCGCCGCGGCGTATCCCATCGGGTCCCGGCGGTGCCCGTACAACATGTCGAAGTCGACAAAGTTCGTGAACACGATCGAGCGATCCGGTGCAGACTCGACTTCCTCGAGTGTCGCATCGAACAGTGCCGCGTTGCCGGTTGCTTTCACCTTTCGCGTTATGCCCTGGTGCGCATAGATGTCAGCGATCTTGCCAACGCTGATGACCTCGCCGCCGGCCTCGACGAGCTTGTCGAGCACAGTCGGTGCATGGGGAGGCGTCGTCAGGTCGCGACGATTGCCCGTGCGCGCATAGGTGCCCGGTGAGTCACCGAGGAAGGGGCGCGCGATGACCCGACCAATCCGATACTCGTCGACGAGTTCGCGTGCGATGTCGCAGAGGTCGTACAGGCGCTGCAGTCCGAACGCCTCCTCGTGGCACGCTACCTGGAATACGCTGTCGGCCGACGTGTACACGATCGGCTTGCCGCTCGCGACATGTTCGTCGCCAAGCTCGGCAATGATCGTCGTTCCCGATGCGTGGCAGTTGCCCAGGATGCCGGGAAGTCCGGCGCGCCTGATCAGCTCGTCGAGCAGCTCCGGCGGAAACGTCTCCGTCTTGCCGGTGAAGTAGCCCCAGTCGAACAGCACGGGTACTCCAGCGATCTCCCAGTGTCCGCTTGGCGTGTCCTTGCCGCTCGACAGTTCGGCGGCGTATCCGTACGCACCGTGGATCTCGACGTCCGTGTCGACGCCCTCGGCGAACGAGCCGGAGCTGTCCCGGCCGGCGTGGTACAGGCCAAGTGCGGCCAGGTTGGGAAGCTCGAGGGGACCGTGGTCGGAAGCTGCCCTCACCCGCGCGATGCTGCCCATCGTGTCGGACCCGGCGTCGCCGAAGCGCACGGCATCCTCGGTGGAGCCGATGCCGAAGGAATCCATTACGAGTACGATCGCGCGTCCCATGTCACTCCGTCAAAGCGCCTGCAGTGCAAAGAAAAACCCGGCCAGGGCCGCGTTCATCAGGTTGACCAGTGTACCCGCAAAAACCGCGCGTAGCCCGAGGCTCGCTATGTCGTGACGCCGGCTTGGTACGACAGCTCCGAGCCCGCCCAGCAAAATTGCGATCGAGCCAAGATTGGAAAAACCGCAAAGCGCGAAGATCACGACGAGCTGCGTATAAGGCGACAGCTCCGCCTGTACCTCCATGAAAGACACGTAGGCATAGAATTCGTTCAGTACCAGTTTCTGGCCGATCAGGCTGCCTGCCGTGCTGGCTTCGGCCGCCGGGACGCCGAGCAGGAAAGCGATAGGCGAGAATAGCTTGCCGAGCAACCATTGCAGCGTAAGGCCCTCGAAACCGAACCAGCCGCCTATGCCCGACAGAATGCCATTGAACAGGAATATGAGCGCGACAAACGACAGCAGCATGGCAGCCACGCTGACCGCGATTTGCAGTCCTGTCATAGCTCCGTTGCCGATTGCCTCGAATACGTTGACGGGTGCATCGGGGTCTTCCGCGAGCGTCAGTTCTTCTGCCTCGCTGCGCGCCTCGGTCTCCGGCATCATAATCTTGGCGATGAGCAAGCCGCCCGGCGCCGCCATGAAACTCGCCGTGATCAGGTATTTGAGCTCTACGCCCATCGTTGCGTAGGCCATCATGACACCGCCTGCGATCGTCGCGCAGCCTCCTGTCATCACCGCGAACAATTCCGAACGCGTCATGCCGGCAAGATAGGGACGCACGACGAGTGGCGCATCAGTGTGCCCGACAAAGATATTGGACGCGGCGGACACCGACTCGGCGTGGCTGGTTTGCAGCAGCGTGTGCAGCCAGCCGCCGAAGACGCCGACGACTCGCTGCATGACACCGAGGTAATAAAGGAGCGACATCAACGACGCGAAGAAGATGATGACCGGCAACACGCTGAACGCGATCGTGACGCCGAGCGTCGGTTTCAGTTGCTTCCCGAAAACGAACTCGATGCCGTCATTCGCATAGTTGATGACGTGCTGCACGCCGCGTACGACGGTGTCGAGCGTCGCGCTGCCCCAGGGGACGAACAAGACGAAACCGGCGATCGAGGCTTGCAGCAGAAAAGCGACCAGCACGGTACGCCGGTTGATGGATTTTCGACTCGTCGAGAACAGGTACGCGATCGCGAAGACGGTCGCGACGCCGACGAGGCTCATCGCTATTTGCATAGCCTAGGCTAACATCAGAGCCCCATGTCGTCCCGGACTTTTTGCTCCACTTTCTTCAGGTCCGATTGCAACGCATCGAGTTCCTGTTGCAACGGAGCGGTCAGCACGGCGGTTTCAGCATCCAGCCTGAGCGCGGGAATGTCGAAAGGCTCCGCCTCTGCCTCGCCGGGTTGCGGCGACTGGGCCACGGCGGGCGGCGCCTCCGGCTCCGGATTGTGGACTGCGAGAAACGCGATCGCTGCAATGGCGACGGCGGCGCCCGTCAGGCTGCTGGCAAGCCAGAACGCCCAGGGCCTTGCGACCTGCCGCGAAGGCTTTTCTGCGGGCGATACCGCGTGCAACGAGGCGTGGATACGCGCCTCGAGTTCCGGGGAGACGGTAGCGTCTATGTTGGCTGCGTCTTCGCGCAGTCTGTTGGCGAGTTCATCCATAGGCTTCACTTTGTTGTTGTCCAAGTTCCGCGTCCAGCGCCTTGCGGCCGCGAGACAGGTTGACCTTGGTCCAGGACACCGAATGATCGAGCACCCGGGAGATATCCTTGATTGACATGTCCTCGACGTAACGGAGCCACATTGCGGCATAGACATCGTCGGAGAACAGGCGATGGGCTACGGCCCAGAGGTTTTCGCGTTCTGACTGGGCGATGACCCAGTCGAGCGGATCGTTATCCGTACCCGCAGGCTCATCACCGCCCGTCAGCTCATTGCTGCGATTGCGCATCGCGTTACGGATGGCGATGCGATACAGCCAGGTGCTGAAGCGCCAACGCGGGTTGTAGGAGCCCAGGTAGCGGTACGCGCTCATCAGCGTGTCCTGCAGCGCATCTTCGGCATCCGCATAGTTGCTGCAACGCGTACGCAGGAAGCGGAACAGCCCGACCCGATACGACTCGACGAGATCGGTAAACGCCGTTACCGAGCCCGCCTTTGCGTCTTCGATGAGCTTGAGCTCGTTGGCCACTGATCCTCGCTAGTCGTCGAGCATGGCGACGAACGCCTCTGGATCCACCGTGAGAGTAATCTGCAATTCATTGTCGTCGACGTCGACTTTCGTACCGCGCAGCAACTCGGCGACGTCCGGCTCGACGTCGCCGCTCAGCGCCGCCAGGCCGATCAGCCCGCGTGCGATGCTCGCCATCGAGTCGGCGATGTCCGCGCCTGTCGTGATCAACCGTGCGTCCAGCGCGATCTGGTTGCCGACACCGGCGATGAGCAGCGCGAACTCTTTCGTGTTCTGCAGAATGTTGGAGTCCCAGTCGTCGGACTCGACGCCGATTTCGTTGGCGTTGGCTCCTGCCTGCAGCAGATTGCTCTCTGCGGACAACACGAGCAGCGCGTTCCTGGCGCCCTTGCTGCCGTTGACCTTGCCGCCGTTGTCGAGCATGGCTTCCATTTGCCCGCGCGAGGGGGTGATGATGACCTTGTTGCGTACGGCAAAGCTGAAGTACGCACCGTCGTCGAAAGAATCGACGTTGATCTCGACGTCGCCGGTCTCCGCCTCGTCGTCGGAGTCGTGACGGTCATCGCCCTCGATGAAGTAGAACGTTTTGCCCTTCGACCTGAAGTTCTGAATGGTGCCGTGCATCGCCGCAGCCGCCATCATCTTGTCCTGGGAGTCCTGCGAGATATTTCCCTGCAGCATGATGACGGGCCCGAGGTCACCCGAGTCGAACGCCGTCAGCATATCGAGCTCTTTACTGACGTCGACGCCCGTCTCTTCGAGGATCTCCTCGAACGCTTCGCGATCCAGCCAGTCGTAGAGGTGGCGACCCGATTTCGAGCTTCGCATCTCTTTGAAATCTATGTGGAAATACCAGGTACTACCGGGCGGCAGGTCACGGCTGTCGAGGCCCGCGAGGGCGACGCCGGGCAACGCCAGCAGCGTGACGGCGAGTATCAGGATGAGTTTGCGCATGGTGTTACCCTCGAAATCCGGTCTGTGTATGGGCTTATAGGCCGAACTCTTCGAAAAGGTTACACCGGGATCGCGGTTTTAGACGGTCTGTTCGCGGTCTTACGACCGCTCCTACAGACACCCTGTAGGAGCGGTTGAGCGTAGCGAAACCGCGAATAGACGATGTTAGACCGCGATCGCAGTGTCGCTTCGCTCCACAGCTCCTACAAGGGTCTTTCGGGTTTGTGCGTCAACCGACTGACGATGATCGTCAGAGCGAAGCCCGCGATGAACCCCGGTATCGCTTCATAAAGTTCGTGCGTCTTCGCTTTGAAGACGAGCACCCAGACGACGCTTGTAAGGAAGCCGCCCAGCATACCGGCGATCACACCTTCGCGCGTCGTCCTCTTGTCGTACAGCAGGCAGATGATCGCCGGGCCGAACGCGGCGCCGAGCCCGGACCAGGCGAACAACACGAACCAGAAGATCAGCGGCGTCTCCATGAGCGCGAACGCGATGCCGAAGATGCCGATCAGGATCGTGACCCATTTGCCGACGGTCGACAGGTCCTTGTCGCTCTTCGAGCTGCCGAGCATATGCTGCACCGTGTCCCTCACGACCGCCGACGACGCAAGCAACAGCAGGGAATCGACAGTCGACATGATGGCGGACAACACGACAACGATCAGCACGCCGGTAATCAGCGGCGGGAACAACTCGTTGGACAGTAGCGGGAAGATCGTCTCGGCATCCTCGAGGCCCGGAAACAGGGCGCGACCCACGATGCCGGCGGTGACGGCACCGAACGAGAACACGAGCAGGACGACGACCGAGATGCGCCGCGCCTTGACGAGTTCCTCGTCGTCCCGAGCGGACATGTAACGTATCAGCAGTTGCGGTACGCCAAGGAACGGCAGCCCGACGCCGACGAAGCCGATCACGGCAATCCAGCCCGCGGCCCCCTCTCCTGTGAACGAAAACATGCTCGTCAGCGCCGGGTCCTGTGCCGCAACGTTGTCGATGACCGCGGCCCAGCCACCGGCCGCCGAGATCGCTGCCAGCGGTACCACGATGAGCCCGGCGAGCATCAACACGCCCTGCAACACGTCGGTGTAGGAAACGGCTTTGTAGCCGCCGACAAACGTATAGCCGATGATAACGACAGCGCCGGCGACAACTGCCGTGCCGTATTCCATGCCGAAGAACGTGCTGAGCGCTTTGCCTGACGCCACCATCTGCGCCGCGACGTAGGTTGCGACCATGGACAGGATGATCACGACGGCGATAGCTCGGACGAGGTGCCATTTGTCCGCAAATTTCGCAGACAGCACGTCGGGTAGCGTTATCGCGTGCGTGTCGTCGCCGAGGCGTTTCAGCCGGCGCGAGACGATCCACCACGATGCCGCGATACCGACGACCTCCCCCACGACCACCCAGTACGCCTTTGCACCGACGGCGTATCCCATGCCCGTTAGGCCCAGAAGCAGCCAGCCGCTCTCGCCCGTCGCGTTGGTGCTGAATGCCACGACCCAGCCGGGCAGCTTTTTGCCCGCAAGGAAGAAGCCCGCGAGCGTGTGTGTCTCCTTGCGGCTCCAGATGCCGAAACCGACGAGCAGGCACAGGTATACGAGCAGGACGCCGATCGTTACGGGCGATGCCATGTCAGGTCGCGGGTCGCGTTATCCGGCCGGCGATGATGCCGGCGACCAGCATGAAAACGCCCATGCCCAGAAGGTACTCGGGCCAGGTACGGAAGATCCCGCAGTAGTAGACCAAAGCGATGTTCACGACCTGGAACGCATTGATGAAGTTGTTCTTTCTCAGCGTGGCCTTCGGGAAACGTACACGCGACACCATCATGATTGCGAACACGAACATCACAACGGGCAGGTAAAGGTGCAGCGGCATCGACTCGACGATGTCCTGGTGGCGGGTCATTACGATGACCATCGATGACACCAGGCCGCCGCCAACGGCCGTTATCGGTATCCCGACAAACCAGCCGCCGGTTGGCTGGTCGCTGGTCAGGTTGAAGCGCGCGAGGCGCATCGCACCGCACAGCACGAACACGCCGCAGGCAACGAGCAATACCCAGAACTGGCCGCTGAAGAGTTCCACACCGCCGATCTGCATGCCGGCATTCAGCATCAGGATCGCGGGAGCCACACCGAAAGAGACGAGATCCGCCATCGAGTCGAACTCGGCGCCGAAACTCGAGGTTGCCTTGAGCGCCCGCGCGGCAAGCCCGTCCAGCACGTCCAGCAAGCCGCACCACACGATGATCCACCCGGCGAGCTCGAGGTTGCCCAGCTGCGTAGTAACGATAGAGAAAACGCCCAACAGCAGGCTGAGCGCCGTGAAGCTGTTGGGGACGGTGTAGCGAAGGATGCTCAAGAAGGATTCTTGCCTTGTTTTTATGGCGCCCCTCATTCTGCCCGGCAGCGCGAGGATTATCTAGCGCGGATCCACAGGGCGCAAACGGCCGCGCGCAGGCGGCAATGCCCGACCGGGCGGCTACTCGACGATCCGGGCGGATACCACGTCGACCGGGCAGCTCGTGCCCTGCTCGTACGGGCCCATCCCGGTGTTGACGCTGGCGATCTGGCCGGGTGGCAGCTGGCCCCGTATCGCGTGTCGCGCCTGCTGCACGTTGCCGTAGTTGTCGTTGTAGCGCACGGCTACCGTGATACCGGACAGCGTCACGTCCGTCTCGTTCTTGACGGAGACGACAAGCCGGCCATTCGCGTCGGGGTCACAGCGACGCGGTATGTAGGCGCCGGGGTTCGTCGGCAGCTCGATCTTCAGAAGCGCCGCCGACGCGGCCTTGCCGTACGCTCCGCCGGCCTTGGCAACGACCTTGTAATGCTCCGTCGCTTTGGCGCGGTCGCCCCGTTTCTCGGCGATACTGCCGAGCGTGTAGTGCGCGGGCGCCGTCGGCAGGTACTCGAGACTCCGGGTCAGATCCGCCTCGGCGGCGTCGGTCTGCCCGAGCTGGTTGCGCGCGATACCGCGCTGCAGGTGGTAGTAAAAGAAATCGTCGCGTCGGTCGATCGCGCGACTGTAGTTCGTCACGGCCCAGTCGTAGTTCTTCTGCGTCAGGCGTATGTCGCCGCGCAACGAGTGGAAGTGCGCCTCGGCCGGGTAAAGCTGCAGCGCCCTGTTGGTCAGCGCCAGCGCCTCGTCGGTCTTTTTCTCCGATAGCGCCTTGCGCGCCTGCTCGTAGGCGTCGTAGGCCGGCTTGACGGCCCGCGCATTCCGCATGGCGGCCTCGTACTCGGCCTCGCCGATCTTGCCACCCGCGGGCAAGGTGCTCGCCGTCGCGATGTTGGCGTCGACGCGCGACTGGGACGGAGGATGGGAGGCAAACAAGCCGCTGAGCCAGTCTGTTCGCCGGCCCTTACTGAGCTCGACGAAGGTTCTCTGCAGCTCGACCGCGCCCTGCGGGTCGTAGCCGGCCAGTGACATGTACTTCATGCCGTACTCGTCGGACTCGAGCTCCGCACCGCGACCATAGGTTGCATTGACCAGGTTGGCGCCGAGGCTGGCCGCACCGATTGCCATGTTGCCGTAGTCCTTGTCGCTCGTCGCGACGGCGGTCACCACGACCGCCACCTGCGACAGCATGCCGCGGGTCATTTGCTGCGCGGCGTGCCTTGCCGCGGCATGCACGATCTCGTGACCGAGTACCGCGGCCAGCTCGGCCTCCGAGCCCATTTCGTAGAGCAGGCCACGATTGATCGCGATTTTGCCGCCCGGCAGCGCCCACGCGTTCGGAATCGAGTTGTTCAAGACGACGAATTCGTAGGGTAGCGGCCGGTCGCTGACGGCGGCGAGCCTGAGACCGACGTTCTGCACGTACTGGCCGAGCTCGGGGTCGACGTCGTATTCGCCACCCTGCGATTGCTGCGTGGGCAAGTAGGCCTGCTGGCCCATCTGCAGCTCCTGAGCCTCGCTGACGAGAATGAGCTCGTTTTCGCCCGTTACCGGGTTCACCGCGCAACCGGCAACGGCAAGCAGCGTAAGCAATGGAAATATCTTGAAAATGCGCATGATCCTGCCCTGCTGATAGTGGCATCGTAAACGGTAGCCTCAAGTATAATGGACAGGTACTGTGACCAAAGAGTCACTTGCGCCGTCTATTCGACAGCATTGCCGGGGCCACCCGGCGCTAATAACGAAAAGGGAGAAACCAGATGGGTTTGTTTGACTTTGTGAAAGACGTTGGCCGGCAGATCTTCGAGACCGATGCCGAGGCCGCGGACAACATCAAGGAACACCTCGAGATCAAGACCACGATCAAGAATATCGAGGTCGACTTCGATGACGGTGTCGCCACGGTTTGCGGCGACTGCACCAACCAGGCCCAGAAGGACAGCGCTGTACTCATGGTTGGCAACATCCAGGGCGTCGAGAAAGTCGTTGCGGACGACCTCAGGGTACCGCCGCCGAAACCCGAAGAGCCCGAAGAGAAAGTGGAGTTCTACGAGATCGTCAGCGGCGACACGCTGGGCGCGATCGCCAAGAAATATTACGGCAGCGCCTCCAAGTACATGGCGATTTTCGAGGCCAACCGCGACATCATTTCCGACCCGAACAAGATCTATCCGGGCCAGAAGATCAAGATCCCGATGGATTCTTAAGAGGAACAGAGTATGAATCTATTGGATCTTTTGAAGAGCGCTGGCGGTAACGACAGCATTGGCGAAGTCGGCAAGGCCGTCGGCCTCGGCTCGACGGACGCGTCGAAACTCGTCGAGTCCCTGGCGCCGGCACTGATGCGCGGCATACAGAAAAACACGGCCAGCGAGTCGGGCCTCGAAGGCCTGGCCAAAGCGCTGCAGACCGGCGGCCACGATCGATACATCGACAACCCGGGCTCACTGCGCGACGCGGCGGCAACCATGGACGGCAACCGCATACTGGGGCATATCTTCGGCAGCAAGGACGTCAGTCGCAATGTCGCCGGCCAGGCTGCCGAGGAAACGGGCATCGACGCCGGCCTGATCAAGAAGGCCCTGCCGCTGATCGCGGGCCTCGCCATGGGCGCGATGAACAAGAAGACTTCGGGCGGCCGTGACGTAGGCAGCGCGGCTGGCGGCCTCGGGCCGCTGGGCGACCTGCTCGGCGCCGCCACGGGCGGCGGCAAGGCCGGCATGCTGGACGACGTGCTGGGTATGGCGAAGAAGTTCTTCTAATACCGGTTGGCACGGCCGGCGCTACAGAGTGCGCGTGGGAGCGGCGTCCCGCCGCGAACGGGGCAAGACGCCCCTCCCACGCGTTCATCGTTCCGGGTCAGAACTTCCAGGATGCGGATACGGCGAGGTTCGTGCCAGGGTCCTCCTGGAACACGACGACACCCTCGCGCTCGATATCGATCGACGAGCCCAGGATATTCTGTGCTTTGAGTTTGACCGTCAGTCGATTGGTGGGGTACCAGAAATAGGTCGCGTCCAGCGACTGGAAGGGCTGCTCGAAGGCATCCGGCCCGAAGCGGCCGAACGCGAACAATCGTTCGCCAAATACGTTGTAGATCAATGATGCCGTGTGTTTTGCGTCCGGCGAGTCGAAGCCGATCATCAGGTTGGCAACGTAATCCGATGCACCCGACAACTGGCAGTTGTTGGCGACAACCTCGCCGGCGTCATTGCGAGCCTCGCAGCTGACGTCTCCGCCGCCCGAGCCCGGTGTCAACTCGGATTCCTGCAACGTCAGGTTACCCTGCAGGAAGAACATGCTCGCGGCATTGCCGAGGAACCCGAGTTCCTTGAGAAACTCGAACTCGACGCCCCGGACGGTGGCCGAGTCTGCGTTCAGGATTTCTCGCGCGATCGTCGTATCCGACGCCGGAATCTCGAAAAACTCGATCGGGTTGTCAATGTCCTTGTTGAAAAGCGTCACCGTCAGGTTATCGCTGTTCGCGAAGAACCACTCTGCCCTGAGGTCGAGGTTTTGCACTTCCGAGGGCACGACTCCGGGATTTCCACGCACGAGATCGCCCGTAATCGGATCGATGTAGCTGGAGTCGGTTATTTCGCGAAGATCCGGCCGGACCGCGGTCTCGCTGTAGCCGAGTCGCAGCTGGAAGGTATCCGCCCATAGCGATCCCGTGTACGTAATTGCGGCCGCGGGGTACCAGCTGTCCTCTTTGAACACGCTCGACGTGATTGCCTCCACGTCGGGGTCGATCTGCGGGTTGGTAATCGAATAGGCGTACGGATCCCAGGACACCGCGACCTGCCGGTAATCCTCCCAACGCGCACCTGCGGCAAGCCGCCAGCTGTCTCGCCAGGTCCAGTCCACCTTGCCCCACGCACCGTCGGTCATCGTCGCAGCAAGATAGCTGTTCGTGTTGGCGCCCTGGCGGTCGAACAGGAGGTTGTTCTCGTAAACACGCAATCCGGCAACGGGGTTGGTCGGATCCGGGTCGGGGATACTGCGCATGATCTCCGCGTCGGAGAACACCTCGCCGGGCCCCCGCTCGAGTACAGGCAGCACGCCCGCCTCGATTTCCGCAGGTGTGAGGTCGCGAACGCGCAAGTAGCCCAGGCTGAACTGCGATTGCGCGTAGGTACGCGATTTCTGCGCGTGGTTCCATCCCCCTGAAAACTCGACGTAGTTGTCGCCGAACTCGAACGGGACCATTCCGCGCCAACCGTAATCCTCGACTTCGTCGTTGAGGTCCGTGAACCGGTAGTCCGCTGCGAATGAATCCAGCGGCACCGCCTCGGTCAGGACAGCGCCCGTCGACGTGTCGTTGGTGGTATCCGACCTCAACTTGACGCGACTGGGAATGTCCGAGCGCGCGTCGGACGTGGAATAGTACCAATCGATCTGTGCGTCTTCGGGTATCCAGTTGACCAGGCCTGCCAGCGCCGGGAAGCGTTCGCGCGTCGCGATCCCGATGCGGTGCTGGCCCCTGACCTGGTTGGTGGTCATGTTGCGTTCCTCGAATTCGAGGCGGTACTCGCGGAACCCGCGGCCGCTTGACCTCTGTCGATTCTCATTGAAGAAATCGAATACCTCGGTTTCGTTGTCGGTATTGCGCAGGAACAGTGTCTTCGTGGAGATCTCGTGGTCTTCGAGGAACTTGAGGCCGAGGTTGGCGGTGCCGGCTATATTGACGCTCTCGGTCGACTCCTCGCGCACGCCATTCTGCTCATCGGGCAGTCCGAACGCGGCCGTGTTCGTGCGACGCCACCGCTGGTCGGTTTCGTACGATGCGCCGACGCTGAAGCCAGCCTCCCAGTTCGTCCCGATGAGGAAATTGTTACCGACGCTACCCCGCAGCTCGTAGTCGGGAGTTACGTCTTCCGACGTCAGCGCAATGTCGCGATTGAGCGCCAGCGCGAACTCGCGATTCACTGTTTGGGCCATGAACGGCAACTGGCCCTGCGGGATCGAAGGATCTGCTCGACCCATCGCGAAGCGGATGTTGTCGACGCTCGGATCGCCCGAGTACGCGGCGAGCCCATCGATTATGGTCTGCGACAGCGCTCGCGTTCCGTCGTCGGTTCCCCAGCGGTCGTCGCCGCCACCCGCGTAACTCGAAATCGTGCTCGGGTTCTCGGAATTCAAACCGAAGCCCGCCTCGAACTGCAGGATGAACTCGTCCGGGATGTCCTTGGTACGAATATCCACAGACCCGCCACCGAAGTTTGCAGATATCGTCGGCGAGTAAGACTTTTGCACGCGCAGCGACTCTACGATCGAGGTCGGAAAAACGTTCAGCGGAACGACGTTTCTTGTCAGGTCGGGGGACGGAATTTGCGCGCCGTTGAGTGTCGTTGAAGAGTATCGCTCGCCGAGCCCACGAATGTAGACGTATTTGTCCTGGACCAGCGTCAGTCCCGGCACCCGGCGCAGTGCTGACGCCACCGTCGAGTCGCCGAGACGGCTGATCGTGTCAGCGCCGAGCAGGTCGGTCGCAAACGCATCCTGCATGCGCTCGTTTACGAGCTCCTGGCTCGAGCTGATGAAGCGGCCGGTGACCTGGATCTCATCTATGACCTCGTCTCCTCCGCCTGCCGACTCCTGCGCAAGGACGCCCGGCGCGCAGCAAACCGCTGCCACGGCAAAAACCATGAGCAGCGGCCCGAACCCGACAACATCGGATCGTAAGTTCATGGTCATCACTCGAACCAGAGATCCTGGCCTCGATTGTCCGGGTCGATGCCGTATGCCCAGGGCCGGGTCCAGTCGTTGGCTTCGATGACACCGCCCAGGTAGTCGCTGGCATTGCCGCTGGTCGGCGCCGTCGTACCGACGGGCGCGGCGTCGTCGACGAGAGCGGTATCCCATGCTATCGAGTAGACTTTCTGAGCGCCGTCCAGGATCTGCAGGCCTGCATCCGCCGCCGCCGTTGCGTCCACAGCGGTGCCGTCGGCAATCGATGCGAACTGGTTGCCGGTGCTTTCGGCCCACGCCTGCTCATCGGCGAACGTGCCGAACGCATTGCCCTTTGCGTTTTCCTGGCAGGCGAAGATCACCGAGTTCAACTGCAGGTCGCCGGCAATTGCCGCTGCCTGCGTCTCCGCGCTATCGATGCGCAGGCAATAGTTGTCGCTGCCGCTTCCCTGGTCATTGGTGCCGAAGGAAGACACGACCAGGGCATCGTTGATGACCGGATGGATACCCTCGCGCAGACGCCAGCCCGCACCTGGATCGTGGGTGCCAGGCACGTTTGCGGAGACGATGCAGGTCAGGTTGTTGATTGTCGGCGCACTGTTGAGATCACGTGCGATGAAGTCGTCCTTGGTCGCCTGGTCGAGGCCCGAGTAGGAACCGAGGCCGTCAGCCTCGATACAGTGATTACCGTCCGTTTGCGACTGGATGACGAGCGCATTGCTGATCGTTCCGTCGTAACCTTCGTCGATGTCGATCGCATCGTCACGAACATAGACCGCAACAAGGTTGTCGATGTTGACCGAACCACCAAACATCTCGACGCCGTCGTCGAACGTCGAGTACACCTGCAGGTTCGAAACGATTGTCGAGCTGCCGACTCCGCCAAATGAAATGCCGTTGAGTTCGTCACCGTTGCCAACGGTCGCGCCCGTGTGCTTCACAACGACGTATCGCAGGATACCCGAGTCGTCCGCGTCGTTGGCGCCGCCGTATTGCGACTCGTCGTCACCGGCAGAACCTTCGGCCTCGATCGAGCACTCGGTTCCGGGCGCGATGCCGAAACCGGCCTGC
>JAAUXY010010861.1_pt1 | contig 56865 bp, 65 predicted proteins | sample 7278121 | NCBI WGS metagenome assembly JAAUXY01 (sample SAMN14350117, study PRJNA611818) | marine sediment metagenome | isolation source: surface marine sediment (1.8m) | place: French Polynesia: Moorea | collected 2018-08
AATTTTCAGATCCCAGGCAGATATACCATAAACCGAACAACCGGTAATATTGGCATATTTGAAATTGGTTTCAACTAAATCCGCACTTTGTAACTTGGCTTCACGAAGATCAGCCCCTTCAAAGTTTGCCTTATTTAATTTTGCACTAATGAGTTCAGCCTTGTGAAGTTCTGCATTTTTTAAGTTTGCACCCGTAAGATCGGCGGCAGTCAAATTGGCTCCCTGCAATTTGGTTTGCCGCAAGTCAGTTTGAATCAGTGAAGCCCCGCTGAGATCAGCGCCTCTAAGATCGGCTTTGGATAGCGTTAGATAGTCAAGTGCCGCTTTCCAAAAATTGGCTCTTTCGCCCTTTTCCCCATCGGTTTTCAACCAAAGCTTGTGATCTTTGAGTATTTCTTCTCTTTGGTAAACATCCATAAGCGCACCTCTTTGGGTGTGTTTGCAAATCGTATGGATTCAGCATAAGTTCATCTTATTGGAAATACCTGCAAACACAACATTGTGTGTATGCGAATAGTATCCCCGCAAGCAGTAGATTTCTTAGATTAGCATTTCTTGGAAGGCCGACGAGTTTGAAACGGAAAATTTATACATGAAGATCAGATCGAACTGTCCTGATCTTTTTTGAATTTTCTTTCCAATTCGGCCAGAACTTTCTGAAAATCTTTGGCCCATTCATCTGTCTCGGCGCCGACAATTGAATTCACTTGCGCAAGAAAATCTCTACATTTCTCGATCGCCTGATTTACCGTAGCCGAATCTGTATGGTCACCCTGTAAAAGCAGTCTTTGACTTTCCCATTCGATTCGAAAATTGGCTTGTAAGCGATTCAGCGCCAGGGCAGTCCGGATGTAACGTATCCAGCCACTGGTATAGCCGCCAAAGCGGTCAAGTGAGAGAAAAACACCGGCAATGGCCAGAAAAAATGTTGACCAGGCCGGTGAAAGACCGGGCACGTCTTCTTTTTCGAATATCTCCCCCAGAATCGGTATGACGCCTGCAAATGCCACCGCCGAAATAGAACCGACACGAGAGATATACCCGAGTGTTTTCATGGTCTTCTTTTTGGTAAAATACCACCCCGTGGCCTGGTCGCATTCATTGTTGACATACTGATATAACAATTCAAGAGAGGTGACAGCTTCACTATCGGACCATTTGAGATTTTGCGGGAAGTCGCCCGGCTTAAGATCTTTCTTTTTTTCCTCCATTATTCACTTGGCCTTTCTTTGATGCAAATTAAGAATCATCACCCGTTAACTCTTTTTCTCTGTTTCGTAACTCAGCAATAATTTCACTGAGTGCCTTGATATCTTCCTTTTTCTTTCTGAGATCCTTTATCATGTCCAGATTATCGGCAGTTGTTTTGACCATCCATGATGCTTCTGCATTTACCAATAATTTTGGTAACACGCTCATGGCCATTTTCTCATCTCTGCCGATTACTGCCAATTCGAGCACTGTTGCTAGATCCCAATAATCACTGGAAGAAGCCCCGCCTCTTCGGGCAACCGCAAATGATACGAGCGGTGTTAGCTTCTCGGCTTCGGCGATGGCGTCTTCATCCCCTTTCTGCAGGAGCAACGTAATCGCATTTACTCCCGGATAATAATCAACCGGCTCACATTTAAATCCTTTTGTATACGCCTCAATGGCTTTATCCAAAAATCCGGCTGCCATTGCCTTTTTAGCCTTTTTGGCGTCTTTGTATTGGTCTTTGTAGACGCGCCCCAAAATGCCATAGGTCTCAGCGCTGGATCCTCGCTTCTGCAACAACTCCTCCAGCACCCTTACAGCCTTGTCGCGATCTCCGTTACCAGCACGGCGGTTTAAGGCCAGCGCATACTGCTGGCGAACCAGCACTGCAGCTCTGACATCCGGCGGCAGCTGATCGTACAACGCCACCATCTCATCCCAGGCGCTGACATCCCGATAAGAAAGCAAAAGATCAACCAGAACGCCGCTTTCAACCACTTTGAGGTCGCCCAATTCTTTTTCGATGTTTTTCAATTCTGAAAGTGCCTGTTCGGTCGATCCCTGACTGCGAGCTGCTCTTAGTTTTTCGCGAAATTCATTTGAATATTCAACACGGTCTCGAAACACATCCGTCAGTTCGTGACTGACCTGGATGCCGGGAAATTCTGGAAACAACTCGAAAAGAGGGCTGTCCTTTGCTACCGGGCCTTCCAATGCCCTCTCAATTCTGCTTTTGAGCTCGCTTTTAAGTTTTTTAGCCGCATCGTCGGTTAGCTGCCCTTTATCCAAATCATAGGGTATGGCTCTGACAAGGCTGACATCGAAGGGAAGATCGCCAATGGTGGCAAAGATTGGAATGGTTGTATAGGGCTTTGCAGCATGCCGAACCCCCAGCTCATAAAAAACATTCGGATTTGCAGTGGTCAGGTCTGCAATGACAAATTCACAAAGCAACAGTCGAGCAAACATCGCTCTATGAATAATGCCGCCGGTTCTTTCTTCATCTCCCCGGATGCATTCCAGCCCTGATTCTTCTGCCGACGGTTTAATGGCGTTGTGGTATATCTGATCGAAGTCTATTTCGATCCCTGTTTTAGGATCCGTCTTTTTTGCAAAGGGCATATCGACAAAACAAAGCCGACGTGCAGCTTTAAGTTGGTCGTTCACAATTCCTCCTTTTAAAAGAGATCAATTGTGGGCATGGATGAGTCCTATTGCACCTTTTTTTTTCCGATCAAAAATAAATTTGAATTTGAGGCTTGATCAGTGATTATCAAAAGCTGTTTAGTTATTATTCAGGGCGAATCAGGCATCCAGGGCGAAAAAATATACCGTAACGCCTTAGGCGAACAACTTCTTCCTAATTTCCTCTATAATCCGATCGAGGCGAATGCCCTCATTAGCCTGTTTTTCTTTCGAAGCGCTGTGGTGAATTCCGACCAATTCCCAATTCTGATTGAATATCGGGCTGCCGCTGGAACCCGGATCGGTGGGTGTCCGGTAGTGCAGATAACGATCGTCGACCGAAACCAAATCATTGTCTTGCAAAGACACCCGAAGGCTTAATCCCCGAGGATGTCCCAGAATGTTGACCCGTTTCTCCTCCCATCTATCAAAACTTGGTATCTCTGGCAAAAGTGGGGCCTTTTTGGCTTCTTTGGGCACGTCGGCAAGTTCGAGCAACGACGCATCGAGCTCTGATGGCTCTGAAGTCCAAAGAACGTCTTTCACCTGAATCTCTATCGGCTCGACTTCCTCCCCCAGAGATCCCAGAAAAGTTGCTGTATTTTCCTCAGCACCCTTAGGATACGGATACTGTGCCTGTACGTCACCATCATCGGTGCAAACATGCGCGTTTGTCAACAACAGCTTCCGGTCGCTATAGCTGTCATCGATCCAGGATCCATCAACCAAAAAGCCACTTCCCCAACCCTCAAACCTGTTGGGACCGAGTCGGGCAACACACCCCGTGCGGGCAACAGCCTTTAACAACCAATCGAGTGATTGATATTTGGTTTCACCCCATACCTTTTCCAGGTTTTGTCTTTTAACTACTGTCAGGTCCACCTGGGCTCTACCACCACCCAACTCGGCGAAACGCGCTGTCATCATTGGCAGGATGTAGCTTCCAGGATAATCGTTCTCATTTAGTAACCAAAGCTCCACGAACTGGCGCCGTGTAGACTGAACCTGAAATGCGTCGAGCTTGTCTGTATCCAGGTAGGCTTTGCAGGCATCTACCGCTTGCGGATTTTTGCCGAGAGCCAAAAGCGCCTCAGTACGATTGGCCGCTTCCCATGGATTCAACGGCGGATTGTTTATCTCCTTTTCTGAGATTGTGTTAAGGATGTCATTCGCATGCTTCTCCGCTTCTTTAGAGTAAACGTTGGGGACACCTTTTTTCACTCGTTCTGCGTGTGTCAGAAGCGCCACGTAGTTGATGCCATGCCAGAGGTAGTCGCCCAATCCATCGTAATAAGCTTTGCTGTAGTGCTCCAGTGATCGGTCGAGATCCTCCAGGCGCGGCTCAGTAACCCTTGGCTTGGCGTTCACATAAAGCTGCTTATAAGCCCTGCCGATTAAACCCAATGTTTCTCCAAGGTTTTCTTGGATACCTTTGCGCTCTGCAGGCATGTGACCGTTTTTACCCACCTCCGTTTCAAGGTCCTTCCTAAGAACAATGAGGTCTTCAATGGCGCGGGTGATCTCGCCAGTCTCAATTTGAGCCTGAGCCAACTGGCAGCGAACTTTAGGATCGTTTTGTCCGCAAGCTCGAAACTTATCAGCTACTTTGAAGAGCTGATCAAAGCGCACAAACTTCCTCAGTGTTGCCAGGACATTCTTTGCGACTTTTTCGTCAACTTTCCTTGGTTCATTTTGTAAGGACGTCAATAAAGCAGACACCAGGCCCTCGCTCTCTTCTAAATTGCCACTTTGCAGAGCTTTTTCCAGCTTATTTGGTAATTCTTCATCTTTCCATTCCATTTGATCCCCCTTTCAGGTTACGATTGAGCTTCATACATCATTCAGCTGTATTAGAAGATTCGCGATTGAAACTTCGGACCCTGCCTGAGCCGATAGTGCGGCACGAGCCCTATTAAGCAAACCGGAAACCGGATATCAATCAACAAGAAAGGCATTACACAGCTCATCATCTTTATTACGGTATTCACGATACAATGAAAAATCTCATGGATGTTGCTTTATATTTTACTAGATGTCTAGGACAATCTATTCGCCTTGGTATTAAATGAAAAACAAATTGCAGCAGATGCGAAAAGATAGTTTTACCTGACTTTCATCCATGTCAGCATTCCACACCGAATTACCCTACCCCCCAGAATTTTTTTCCACATTCCAATGGCTTTGAACATAGCCTGCAGATTTGCCGGATCTTGGATCAAATAAGGTATAAACAAATTTAATTTTTCCATAGCGGAAAGCGACTTCTTCGGTCGGACGTCCTTCTTGCCCATTGGCGGCGCCACCCGGGCGGACAGCTGCAACGATCACATCCTCCATTTTTCAACCTCCTTCCATCCAGCATTGCCAAGTTGAGGCCCAACTTTTTATGAAATTATAAGCACCTGCCTCAACGGTTGCATGTACTTAGAAGCCGAATACACAGATGAAACGAAGACGGTCCGTCATTCATCCCTGTTAAGCGGCCTTGGATTCGAAAAGCCGCCGGGTGAATTCGTTGGCAAATTTACCCTCAGGGTCATGTTCTTTTTGCAATTGTCGAAACTTTTCAAAGCTTTCCTGGTGTAGGCGTTCTAAATCGCTGCGGTCCAGGCTCTTGCAGTATTTCCCAAGGTGCGGTTTGGCACCGATCTCTCTGATCAGCTTTTCAGCCGCTGTATAATATTTTTCGAAGCCAGCTGAGTCGTTGCACACCAGATCAATCCAGGTACTGCGGCTTTCTCGGCCGGCCCCGATCAGGGTGCGGTCATGGCCGGCCGGCGTAAAGCGAACCTCAAAGAGCGCATAAGGCAATCCTTTGGCGTACATCTTTTCAAAAAGGACCTGGAAACGCCGGCACATTTCAAAGGTATCTTTGAAGGGTACGGTAAATTCCAATTCCTGGTGCAGGTGGTAAATTGTGCGGTTGAAGGCCTCATTGCTTTCCAGCACAAGGTTGGTCCCGCGCTTGATACTGTGGGTCAGGGAAGACACCGCCGGCAAAAGCCGGGTGTATGCAATTAGGTTTCCGAACCACGCTGCCAGAAGGGCATCTTTGGATATACTCACAAATTCGCGAAAAGTCCCTAAAAAGGATTTGTTTTTGGTAGTGCGGTTCCAGGTGTTAATTTGGCATTTATCCGTAAAGGGGAAAAAATAGAAACTGAAGTGGTCGTTGGTTTGCAAAAGATGATCTAGGTTTTCTTCAACAAAAGCAAGATCCTTTATCTCGGTAATCTGCTCAACATTGAAGCGCTCAACACCCTGAACAACGACTTCTGAAATGATACCGACGGCGCCAATACCACCAATTGCCGCTTTGAAGATGTCATCTGTTGGTTGGCATTCGATGATTTGGCCTTTTCCATCGATCAGTTTGAGTTTGACAACTGACTCGCTGACAAACCCCCAGTTTTTGCCGGTGCCATGGACATCTGTGGATAGAATTCCGGCGATACTCTGTGCGTCATGGGACGGCTGGGCGGCAAATGCGAGCCCTTCGTCGAGCAGTGCTTTGACGATATTACGAACCCGGGTCCCTCCCTTGACCGTCATCTGTTTCTTCTCTAAGTCCTTTGAGATCACACCGCTATAGCGATCAAGAGATATCAGCGTATCATCTACTATAGCGCTGTTAAACGAATGGGCCGATCCGAATACGCGTACGCTTTTCGAGTTTTTAACAAGATCGATGATCTCAGCCTCGGTTGTGGGCATAACGAATTTTTGGGGGCTATATTCAAATCGCATGGCCCAGTTTCTGAAGACACCGTTGCGGACCCTTCCCTCCAGCCACACATAGCGCCCCCATGTCACTGCATTGGCAATAATGTTATATGTCGTAAGTAAAGCAACTCTTAAATATCCTGTGAATTTCATTTTTCTGTCCTATGCTATGCGTCATGTTAAATGCGTTCAGAGACAATCTGTGGCCGGTGGTCTGCACATAACGGTATCCGATGGCCGCCTTTCACAGAATTCCGAAGCCTTTACTGACAATCTTTTTTTTATCGCGAATATCACCAGCAAAAGAAAGTTGCTGATATTAAGTCGGTCGCAAAATATCGTTGATTATGTTTTGCTTTATGGCACTTAAGTCATCAGCAATACGCTGTTTTTCTTTTTCACCCAAATCCTGCTTGCCGAGCTCCATTGTGAGTTCTTCAGCTCTCATTCTGAATCGGTAATCATTGTAAAGCTTTAGTGCTTCTATAATCACATCCGCATCCATGTCTTCTTCTTCGTTCACGGCTAAAAATCTCTCAAGCTGTGCCGCACTGGCAAGCGTCGGCGTGAAATCCTGCAGCTCGTTTGTCAGCGGCGCGCCATCGAGAGATAAAATGACATAAGGCTCGTCTTCGTCATACTCCTTACCAGAATTTCGATCTATTAATTTGTCATCATCGCTAATTGTAAATGTGTTTTTGGCAACATTTGCAAATTCTTCAGGCACAACCGCAATTTTACCCTCCTTGACAGGTATTTTCCCGGCACGCCGAAAGTATAGTTTCGCATCAAGCGAAACTTCGGGTTTGCTATCAAATATGCGATTACCGATTTCTTTTCCCAGGTTCGCCAATTTACCGGCCACTAAAAAATATGGAGCATAGGCCGCAAATGCCGGTATGGCACCAGCAGATCCCAATATTCTTGAAATGGTATCCAACACGCGCTCATCGAAATCATTAAATGAAAGGTCAATTGTTAAAATAAGGGCATTTTTATCAACTGCCGGTTTGGCATACACCAGATTCGTTCCCTGTTGGGTTGCCGAAACAGTCGTATAGCTTTTTTGGGCGTCTTTAATGTCTTTTTCGATCCAATTAAAAGACCTTGGACTGGCACCGGCAATATTTTCGCTTTTATAGGCTGTGGTGATGAGCATATCCTTTTTCTTTTTCCAGCCCAGTTTAGGATGTTTACCGGTATACACTCTTTCAATATGAATCGTGAGGGGTTTGGCGAAACCCACTTCCGTAAAGCCAATGGCTTCTCCAGTGCTGGTCGGTTGAACAAGGGATTCCAAATCACTTCCTGCATCGGAATCCTGAATTGGCATTTCGTCAAATGCTTTTAAGCCATCATCTGATAAGAATAGTGTACCCATTTTGTCTCTCCTTTCATAAATTGAACTATCTAAAATACGGAGAATTAAAACCTTTGTATATGAAACAGTAATAGTTTAAAAAAACAAAATCATGCAGGGACGGCAAAAAGATCCAAATTACCAACACGAAGTAAAGGATATTTGATTAAGTGCAAAGATTGCTCTTTGTTTGACGATGTTCTTTACGACGCTGGCAATTCAATCCCATTGCCCTGATCGAACCCAAGTGCGAAAGCACATGTGTTGTCTATAGTTCAATTTGCGGGAAGCCGGGTATTTTCAACCGGCTGAAGAGATCCGTCTTTATCGGCCCGGCTTAATTCGCCATACGTTTCTCCGTCTTTTTCAACAATCGATACGACTGTCGGTCTTAACATTACTAGCGGTTGATCATGCGAGGGCCCCAGATCGTTTATCGCATCCAATTGCTCCATGGATCCGCTTTCAAAAGCCGCATATACCCTGGCAAACTCTTCAGAATTTCCTAAAACATCCTCTGTCAACCGGATCAGTCGAATCCAGGTGCCGGTATTAAAATAATAGCAGCCAGGCTCTTCTCGCGCGATCGCTCTTTCTTTGTGCGAATGTCCGGTGATTAAATAGTTAACTTTAGACCCTATTTCCTTTTTCATTTTTTTGAACATTTTGTCTTTATTGGTGATCTCAAAAGATTGGTCGGCCTCTAACTCTTTTTTAAGGGCTTTTCTTAATTTTTCTACCTTTTTTTTCTTATTGCTAAAAAAGGCCGGAATAAAAGCACCGATTCCTTCCAGCTCTTGTTCCTGAGCCTCCTTGTCTTCGGCTGCATCATATTCAAAATATTTATTTAAAAAATCATCCATCACCTTTTGTTCAAACGCCGGGCCTTCTAAGATCTCTTCTTCAGCGGGCATGGCCTCAAAGGCATTTCGCACCATGTCCCTTGTCAAATAAGCCGCGACGGACATGACTTTGGCAATTTTTCTAAATTGACCCGGGTCCATGGTCAAAAGAATCGGCACAACCGCTTCAGCCTCTGGTTTTAATAGGTCCACAATTGGATATTTGCGCTTTACCGCATTCATAACGTCGATGACCATGCGGGTTCCGGCATTTGGATCCCAATCAGGAGGTGACTCATTAATGTTTATCGCGAATGAAAGATCAAGGAGCTGTTTGTGATCAACCATGTTCCAGATGTCGACATCATTACCATGGATGCAAAAAACACTTTTGTCACCGACTGTGCAGGGAAAACCGGCGCCATCAAAGCTGGTAGTTATGCTCCCCCGCGCTGCCGGATCTCCCTGTGAGAGTTTTTCAAGAATCCATTCGGTCACATGCGGCAGGGCCAGCTCGACGTCGTGGTTTCCTAAGATAAGAATCAGTTGACGGTTGGGTTGAGCCACATATTCCTGGAGGGCCGACCATACACCGGTAAACGCTGGATCTTCATAAAAGATGCGTTCTAGCTTAGCAACTGCACCTTCGGGATCGAGATAAGCTGCCGGATCTTCGGCTAAAAAATCAACAATATCACCGTTAAACACGACACCGATTTTCCGATCGGATGGTTGGGTGGCCATATTTTTGATAAAGTTGGCTAACGTATCTCCTTGACGGAATATCTGAAATCCGGGTTTGCCGCCAAAGTGAAGGTCAGAGACAACATGCAACTCATGAAAAGTTTGGACGGACATGGCAACCTCCTTTCTGGATGTGATGTAAGATGGTTTTTTGTAATATTCTTACAAATATCGTATAGGCACGAACACCTTATAGCTGCTTAGATCAGAAAGCGCATTGCTGGACTGACGTGTTTTCGATGAACGGCATAAGGTGATAAAAATGTTTCTAAAAAAGCATTAGGATAGAAGGATAAAAGGATCTTTTGCAACCCACTGAACGCCCTTGCCATGGTAATCACTGGACGTTAGCCGTACGCCCGAGGAGCGCCGCAGGGCGGCCCGTGGAGATGTAGTTTTACTCCCACCGCCACCCGATTCAAAGGCCACAGGCCCTACGGGGAGCTTTCCCTGTTTTTGCATCAGGGGCGGCACATTGGAGGCGTGGATGGCGATATGATGGATCCGCCTTCCCGGGCGACGGTAAAAAATAAGACACCCGGGCTTAAGATCACGCTGTTTGGTAATATCCGGGCAGCCTCTTTTATTATAGTAGGTATAAATGCCCTGGGCGGTGGATCGCCCGCCTGCATATAATTTCGGCCAGGCTCTGGCAGTTTGCATCAGTGCAACGGAAGCAAAGCCACTGCAGTCAAATCCACCTTCTTCTGCTTCTTCACCCCCCCAGGAATATAAATAGTCTCCTACCATTCTAGCAGCCATCAGCAACAGAAAAACGCGAGCGTTCATGTGTTCACTCATCGGCATTCTCCTTTTTTTCGGCTTACTGCTAAACTTAATTCGTAATATGTTTGATGCAAATAATAACTGATCGTTGAGAAAGTTCGGCGTATAAATCTGTTTTGTTTTTGTAGCGGTAAATTATGAGATGAAACGCTCAGCCTAAGAAAGTTCTTCGCCGTAGCCGGGGATTGTGATCATTCTGAAATATAGCTCCGCCTCGTCGATTCCAAAGCGATATCAATCTACACTTGAAAGGATGATGGCTGGCATTGAGATCTTTTGGGTACATTTCTTCTCTTCTATGCCGACTCCGCCAGATATGAATTTCACTGTCTATGTTGTTTCGATGTCGAATGATTGATAGATCCCAGTTATCCGTTTTGCATGTTTGAAAGCAAGTATGCCAAAACCATAATTCCGCCTTATGGTAGTTCCTCAGCTACCTGCAGATAAAATTTGTGGATCCGTTTTTGCAAATCTTTCTCGCTTTCACCACAAACCATTTGCGCCAGGTCCCACCAGCCCAATTCATTTAGATGGTCGGTCTCTTCTAAAACGCCCTTAAAATAAGGATCACGCCATTTGGCTGACTCAACCGAAACCAAACCATCGTTTTCGCCTTCTTTCTTTTCGATGATGTAAAACGATAGCTTTAGGGCATCAAAAACAGACCAAAAGTTTTGCCTGCCGGCATATGTTTGAAACAATATCGTATTTTCGCATTCTTTTTCAAAGTCGATGACCTCAGTGTTGGCATTAAATTCTTGGCATCGATCTGTCCGCAGATCCCAGAAGGCATTCAAGTCCAAACCCAGTTTTTGCGCAACCGGAATCACATGCGGCAAGTTGCCGGTGCCCCAATCTGCAAAAGGAGAGCCGCTATGCGGCGTCGATATGGTTGTGACGGAGGCCACATGTTCATTGATTTTATCCGAATTCCGATTATTGAACAGCATATGCCGTGCATCCAGCCCGCCCATGCTGTGAGCTATAATATTAACCTTTTCACAATTTTCTTTTTGCAAAACTTCCACAACGTTTTCTTTAAGATCTTTGGCACGTGTATCAACATCTGCCGCCCAGCTGACATTAGAATGATAAACAGCAAATCCGCTGCGCTTCAACATGGTGCGGACCCCTTTAAAATAGTGCAAATTGTCCAATTTGGGATCATCACTGTTGTTAATTTCCAACGAGTCGCACCAGATCTTATCAAAGCGACATACCCCATGGGCCAAGATGATAGGAAAAGCCATCGGAAACACTCCTTTATTGAAATTGGATGCACTCAGAAAATGGATAACAATGAATTTGATTTTAAGAATTAAGGTCAGGGGGGGCGATCTTAATAAATGAAACGAAACGCAAAAGATACGGGGGTCTAATCAGTCGCCCCTAATCCGGCCAGTAGTTGGGACAGAAGAAAAATGAAAGTTATTCACGCAAGATCTGTAAACAAATAAACAGCAAATTTAACCGTAATCTAAGTTACCTGCCCGTTTTAGTTTAGTATTTAGTTATGTACGAAAGTGAAGGAAGTCAAGAAAAATTAAGTGCAAATACAATGAGTTATATTATAAAAAGTAAATATATCACAAATTTAAATGACTATCTATAAGAAATAAATATAAATTAAATAGATGAATGATTATCTATACTGTCTGCTGAAAAGGTCGATTGAATTTAGGAGAAGATGAAGATGCGTTGCAACAGCAGGATTGAAGAAAATGGGGACGCTGGTTTCACATATTTTTTACAGAACCTTTGGACTCTATTTTGCATTTGCTATCCACTTTGGATTTGGCACCACACTTGGGACAGCGAATATCGCCCCATTTTGCTCTGATGGTAATCTTTTTAAACCCGCCATGCTTTTCACAGGTAAATTGATAAACTGGCATGCTGCATTTCCTTGTTAATATTATTTATGCGGGGCATCAACCTCTATTTATATTATCGGCCGAAAGGTACTTTACTTTGGCTTTTTGAGTTGTTTTAAATGGCCGACCACCTCTGTTAATTTCATGAAAATCTGCCCTCCACACCTTCAGACCCGATCGTGAGCCCCGACCGCTGGCTTTTTTAAGAAGCACGCAACCCTTATCGTTCAACTTCCCCGCTCAAGTTAAGTCTTTAATCAACCGATATAATTGATCATAAGCCAGATTTCGCCGCTGGCTCGAGCAGTGCTCGCATCCATTAATAAACGCGGTTAGATTCTTTTATGAAAAGCCATCACAAACATATGGATTACGACCTGGGGCGTAAAATCTGCCGGGACCTGCGTTCCGGTTACCGCAGTGCCATTATGGAGTTGTATAATCGCTACGCTCATCTGTTTGCGGCCTTTGCCCGACAACGTTTTTTCAGCAATGATCCGCACGGGGTTGAAAGCGTGCTGACCCAATTCTGGTTGGAACTGCTAAACGGTAAAGCCATTTGCCGATACAGCGGCAAAGCTTCTTTGCAGACCTATTTGACGGTCATTCTGAACAGAAGAATTATCGATGCCAACCGAAAATTCGAGCGGGAACGTAAAGCAGCGCCGATCAAAAGTGAAAATGAAGTAAACGATTGCAGCCCCGATCCACAAACGCCAGAAACAACATTAATCGCTAAGGAGCAACGCAAACTGATTCAAAAAGCCCTGGTGGCGCTATCGGATCAATCACCCCGCGATGCCAACCTTATCCGGATGAATCTGGAGGGTTTAAACTACGAACAGATGGCTGTAAGGGAATTAGACGGCGCAAGCAGTGATCCGGAAGCGTTAAAGCGCAAAGTCGAGGCCATCAGAAAACAGTTTACCCGCGAGGAAACCGGGTCGATGGCCAAATTCAAACATGTCATATGTCGATATTTGGATACCAATGGTCTGGACTATAAGGATTTGTTGCATTGATTAATGCGCGTCTGTAATTTTATGATTGAGGGTTCATTTTAGCATTGAGGAAGACAAATGATTGAAAAGCATATTGAGAACGCTGAAACATCGTCACTCATTATTGACACTTTGCGAGACGGGTATACCCAAAACCAGGACAAAGCGCTAAAAGAATGCCCATTCTCCGAACAAGCCATCGCCTATGCATTTGAAGAACTGGCACCGGATGCGCAACACACCATGGAGGCGCATCTTGAAAACTGCCGCGCCTGCATGGACCTGATTTTGGATGCGCGCACAGCCGAAATCGAATCTCAGGAGGCGGCCAAGCAACCACCAAAAGTTTTGCCGGCGTTATCGGATGCCATTCATCAGCCACAGCAAACTTCATTCGTTGCAAAAATATTGGGCGGTACTTTAATGACGCTAAGAATTATAGCCGCACCTGTGGCAGTGGTCTGTTTTATGATTGTTATTTCCAGACTCGACGTTTTGGACAACGTTAATTTTACCCTCAAACCGACAAAAATCAGTGAATGGTCACAATCCATTAACCAAAAGACATCCCCTGCCAACTCTGCCACGAAAAAAGGAACCCACCCATCGACAATCAATTCACAGGAAGAACATTCCTCTGTTAATGCTTTTTCGATGCAAGAGGGCTGGGCGATAGACCCGTTTGAACCGGCTCTAAGAGACAAGCCCCGAAAAACCACTTCGAAAAGGAAATCAACACCCCGCAACCCGCTTGAAAGGCTGGATCCGAGTCAGTTAAAGTTGGTGGGCGTGATGCTCTCGGACAAAGGCAACAAAGCCATTGTTGAAGACGCATCCGGCAAAGGACATGTGATCCGAGAAGGCACTTATATTGGTACGAACGCCGGCCAGGTCAGCCAGATTTTGAAAGACCGTGTAATTATAGAAGAAAAAATCGAAGATGCCTATGGTAAAATGGTAACTCACAAAAGGATCCTAAAACTGAATAAACCTTAGAAGACAGCTTCGGTTGTCCTAAATTGAGCGTTTCAAATTCAAAAATGGGGAACATCCTTTGAAAGGAATTCTATCATATGTATTTTTAAATTTGAAACCCCAAGGGGGCTTGCCGATCTTACCGCATCTACTGTGTTAGATGCCGTTCCGCATAGTACACTATAGCGGAACGACATCTGCCGTGTAGCTTTAGGCTTCGCTTTCAGCTACGACCCAACAAGGCGGCAACCTCAACAAGCGCTCAACTTAGGTCTGAATTATTTTCGCGTTCGCTAAAAATTGTCACTTTTGCGGAAACGATTTCGACTACCTCTCTGAAAACACATTCAGGGAGGTCATTCATGAAAAAGTATTTCCATTTTGTAAGCAGATTTGTCTGCGTAGGGGTCATCCTTTCATTGTTGTTCAATCCCATTTGCGAGGCCCGCACAGCCAGCAAACCGATCGTCATTCGCAAAAAGATCATTATACCTGCCGAAGAGAATCAGAAAACTACGATGCCGAAGCCAGCATCGGAGATATCAGACATCGACTCGGATACAGAAGATGACTCAAATATGGATGTGGAAACAGCTTCTGCCAGCAATAAGCCGCCCGCTTATAACCCAGCGGGCAAAATCAATCCTTTTAAACCCTTGTTTAAAGAGACACCCAAAGCGCAAGCCAAAACAGTTGCCTATGCCACCACCGTAACCAAGCCCACAGAAGCGCTTGAAACGATCGACTTGAGCCAGTTGAAGCTGACAGGAATTATCCTGGCTACCAGCGGCAATAAAGCGCTGGTAAAGGAAGCCTCCGGCACAGGCCACGTCATAACAGCAGGCAGTCGAATCGGAATCCACGGCGGCCGGGTGGCCCAAGTTCTCAAAGACAGGGTCATCGTCAAAGAGGAAATGATCGATGTGTCAGGCAGGCTGTTTTTTCAGCATACCGAAATAAAACTTAACAAAAACGGTTAACAGGTGAAAGAATTGATCGGTTAAATCGTGAAAACAGGGGCTTGGTAGAAAACCAGCAATGGCTAAAACGGGATTGGCCCTCATGATGGGCGAATCTAATTAGGATTTTTGAAAGTCTCAGATGGGGCCGTGGTATGGCATTAAAAAAATCGGTCTGCATGCACCCCTTTATCAGCATTTCGTCCGCTAAGTCCGCTAAGATTGATTAAGGGGTGCAAAATTGGCGGGTCTCAGCTGTGCTCAGAAAATGATTTGAAACGGAAAGGAGGCCCCATGAACGAAAGCCTTGAGGCCGAAGCTGGACATGCTGAAACTGAATCTTGGGTGAACTGATTAGCGAGATCACATAGCGTTTTCTGCTTGATAAGCAGTAATCTCCTCCGCGATGGCTTCACGGATAGGCGTATAAGCAAAGCCCAGTTCCCGCTCAGCCTTGCTTCCATCAAAATAAAGGCCTTCTTTTAACATTCGCATTGCATCTTTCGCCATGCCCCACAATGGGGCTTTTTTTATCATATTGGCCAGCCAGGTCAGAAGGGTCGCATTCAGCATCACCAGGCTGTCTGGCATGCTTAACTTAGGCAATGAAATACCCGCAATATCTCGAACGATCTCATTGAACTGTTGCATCGACATGGGGTTAGATCCTAAAAGATATTTCTCCCCTATGTTATCATCTTTCTCCAGAGCTCTGAGAATGGCCTCCGCAACATCGCGCACATGTACCCATACCAGGACAGCATTATTAAAAACGGTTGCCGGTAGCCGACGATCGATAAGATCCTGGATATACTTCCCGGGGGCTTTGGGATTTCCGGAACCGAGGACACCCGCTGGATAGATGACCACTACCGGCAAATCTTGTTTTTCGTACATGTCCCAAACACGCAAATCGCCTTCATATTTGCTTTGCGCATAGGTGCTGAAGCGCATTGGCCCCAAAGCGCTTTTCTCAGTAAATGGTCGGTCAGCCGGTTTACCATAGATGAGCGCCGTACTCATATGAATGACTTTGGTCACGCCAGCCTCCAAGACACATTCCATTACGTTTTGTGTTCCTTGGATGTTGACATCGCGATATATTCGATTATCAGGCTCCCAAAATGAGTAAATGTTCGCCAGATGCACTACCCAATCGCAGCCGGATATACCCTCAAGGATAGAGGCCTTGTTGGTTACATCTCCTTGGATGAACACCGCCCCCAGTTCCTGGAAGATTTTCGTTTGGCTGGATGTCAGATCCATGCAGAGGATTTCATGATGCGTTCGAGCAAGTCGATGAATCAAATGTTTACCGATGAAACCTTTTGCACCAATGACCAATATCTTCATCTTGTTTATTGAACGTATAAGGTTGTTGGCGACATAACAAATTCAGTGCGTCTCAAATTTGTATTCTCGATGGTATCGCGTTGACGGACAACTGCCATTTTTTTTACTGATTGTTTGGCTAAAAAACCTTTTAGGCCAATTCCATGGCGGTTTCAGGTTAGCTTGGTAGGCTCACCAGGTTTTGCTCATATCGCTTAGAAATTCTTCTATCTCATCAAGATGCTCTTTGCGATGAATCGATCGATAAAGCCAAAATTTCTCACCAAGGCGCACAATTTCATTGATGAGTTCGGTAGAAGCTTCCGCTAATTCAAGATCGATTGCTTCAGCAGATGAAACCGCAAGATTGGCTGCCTTGCGGGGCGGTACGGCCAAACATATAGAAAGGAGGGCATCATTTATAGCATCGAAGTCAATCGCTGATGGTTCAACACCGTCTTTTTTCCATTTTCTTATGACAAATAGTGCTCGCTGGTCCCAGAATGCTAGATGTGCAAAGGCCACTGCAATCGTCCAACCATTGCCGATCGGGAACATCAATTCCTCGTCAGTGAGGCGTTCGACAAGTAACTGCAGTCTTTCACGTTCATTCGCATTTTCAGTAACAAATGGTCGATCCATGTATCTCCCCTTATTGAAGCATCCAAATGAAATGAGTCAGATAGTTTCCATCATAAATAATTGAGCAGCGACTCACAAGATAAAACTGTGACTGGCATCTCTTGTGCGCATATCAACCTTCTTTTTTTCGTATTTTTATAAAGGTCAGCTTATTTTTGGTTTAATGAGCGAGCAATGAGCACCACAATGAAGCGGGGTGTAAATCGGGTGTTAAACGCCAGTAGCTTGTTCATGAAACCTGGGATGATGATCCTTTTGCCTTTCATTAAACCGGCAAAACCGATCTCAGCCACTTCGGCCGCGTCCATGAGCCAGGGAACGTTGATAATCTTGGTACTGCTCATATCAGCCCGCTCCGCAAATTTGGTTTTCGTCGGACCGGGACACAATACGGATACATGAACACCATCTTTAGCAAACTCATTGTCGAGCGCTTCAGAAAGTAACAACACATAGGACTTGGAGGCATAATACGCACTCATGAGTGGACCGGCCTGAAAAGCAGCTGTTGAGGCGACATTCAGAATCCTTCCGGAGCGCCGCTCGACCATATCCGCGCCGAACAGGTCGCACAGCAGGGTCAAGGCAGTGACATTCACTTGAATGAGCGCCATGTGTTCTTCGGTGCTAAAGTCAATAAATGGGCCATTGAGGCCAAATCCGGCGTTGTTGACCAGCACGTCGATATCGATACCATCCGCAACGACCTCGTCATAAATCTCCTGAGGCGAGTCGGGCTCGGATAGATCTTTTGATATCACTTTGGCCTGGATATTGTGCGCCTCTTGCATTTCCGCTGCAATCGCGTCAAGCCTTTCTTTATTTCTGGCAACCAGCACCAGATGATGGCCGTTTTTTGAGAAAATTTTGGTTAGCTCGTAACCAATACCGGCTGATGCACCTGTAATCAAAGCGGTTTTATTCATCATAAACGCCCTCCCATATTAATTACCTGCTATTAAACACGTTGCTTAAATCAGGACGCGCTGCTCAATTCCCAAAATTTGCCCTCGAGTCCAAGGCTGTTAAAAAGCCGCTGAATCTCTTCAGGATCCGGACGTTGCCAATCGTAATCAAGACGACCCGTATACCATCTCTGGGCAAGCTCCCAGCATTTCTGGATTGACATGGTATACCCGGCCTGCTCGTTCCGTTGTGACAACCAGCGATCAAGATGCGCCTTCGAACTGAAGGCGCGAATGGTCGCTCAGGTATAACCAATGTTTTGCCAAAAACGGGCGGCGGGGACAACAAAATGAACGATCCAATCGGAGACTACGGATTGACCGAGCTGAATCGCGACCGATAGCCTTTGATCACACTCTCCGCACCCGCACGGGGTGTGCCCCACGGCATCTTTGTCGAGAATGACGGCGATACCGAAGATATCCCACACTCAGTTCCCCCAGTATACTTTTTTTCCGACTTGCGTTACATAGTTGGTGGGCAGACTTGAGAAGGGATGGGCCATCCAAATGGCATGCGAGCCCGGGGCGAGGGCAATATGATGCGCGTCCGCCAATCTTTGATAGGCATCCTCGACTGCCGAAATTGTCACCTTGAAATACTCGGCCACCTCAAATGTTGTCGGTGGTCGGGCTGTTTTGGCAAAGGCAGTATAAATGAAGTGGCGAATATGCGGGTCAAAGCTGCTTTTCTCATCTGATGGTTCCATCGAATGAACTCCTTTAAGAGTCGGATAACAAGACGAAGTACTTCCGCATAAACGCTTAACATATAAAATCACCAATAACCAAATAGAATATAACAGAAAATGAGGGATGGAAAACGGATATCAAAACACAGAGGACCGAACAAGAGGCGGCTATTTTAGGGTGTCAAATGTCGGGCTGAGTCGTAAGCAGGCCTGGCAGGTTTAGCAAATGTTTGCCTGCCTGCAGATCTTTGAATTCGGCAGTATATTTTTAGGCAAAGTATTTAGGTATGACGAGATCAGTGAGGCAACCATGGCTTTTTTTGGTCTTTGGTGATGCGCTACCCCGTCAAATGGTGACAAGCAAGCTTGGGTGAAATAGATCTTCGACAACCAATTCGGTTGATACCGCTTATTCTGGCAGTCGACCTGCTCTGGCAAACTCATCGAGGATTTGGTGTGTGTGGGCAGATTCAGTCTCGTAATTGGGCACCTGGGATTTTTTGATAGGGTTTACAACGGTAGCCGCAGGCGCTCTGGCGGCTTTCATTCTGGCTTTCCTCTGATATAGCCGCTCCCCGGGCATTAAAAGACATAAACCAAAGAAAAAATAAAATTGGACTAACGCAAAAACGATAAAAAATAAGATCACCTTATAATTCTCTTTGAGAAAGTTTCTAACAACAATAGAATTCATGCGCATCCTCCTCAGATGGTGTGGTAGTGAACCTCAATGGGGATCGGTGATTCCAATAGGGCTGCAGCGGGATCGCCATTGAGAATAAACCATGACATACAAATGTACTTATGTCAAGTACATTTGTACAAATACATCGCGTTATTCGATCACCGTGCGGGAGGGAGCCTTAAGAGGGCTTCCTGCTGAAAAGGATTGATGAGTCAGTTATCAGAAATAATTCTGCAGTGCAGCAGAGAATGGTAGGTTACCCAAGCGGATTAATACAGCGGCGGCCCTCCCCAGTAATAAGCCACCAGAAACAAAGCCACAACGCTTCCGGGTATCGCTAAAGTGATTTTAAGCAGCGTCCACCAGGAAGTGGGTTCATATTGACGGGGCTCGGCAGGGTAATAAACGGTGGGAAACGGAATGATCGTGCAGCCGCTGGCGGTGGAAACGGCATTTGTCAAACTCAGGCGTGCCATTTTTTTTAGAATCAGCCGGATTAAATTCTGATCATTCAATCGCTGGGCTTTTTGCATAATTTGCAGGTAACAATCACGCTTGTGAGCAACACCTTCAAACGGTTCAACCATGATCAGACCTCTCTTAGGTGGTTGTGAGGGTTTTTTTAGATGATGGCGCCGCCAGTTTGGGGCCCGCTTGCCAGATGCCGGCAATTTTTTGGGATAGATATTCGATGAGTTCCATATCCTCTATGACCGATGCCTTTTCAATCATCTCCAGATATTCGTGCAATTCCGGAAACATGTCAACAACCTTTTTAGATATCAGGAAGCCATCCTTAAATCGAGCTGTATTGATGGTATCTGTATCCGGCGACGGTTGGAGCTGCTGCAAAGGGACATCCAGACATTGAGCAATTCGCTTCAGATCATCGTCTGTCACGCGTTGCTTTCCCAACTCGATGTTTTTAATTTTTGTCCGCCCCGAATCCATGGATGTGTCAAAGGCCCGGGATCCCAGCTCGGCCTGATTTAGACCGGCCCGTTTTCTTAGAATCTGGATCATTTCACTTTGCGTTAGCTGCATAATGTCTCCCGCTTAGATGTTACCAATGATAAAAAATCCGTCTACAATACTTTTACGCTCGATAAATTACAATTTGTCCGTAAATTTGTCAATAAATGTTTTGTGCTAAACTCATTCTTTAAGGATCTGTCGGCGAGGAGCACGTCGCAGAGGAAAACTATGATTGTTCCCGCTGCCCCCCTTTTTCAAGGCCCGAGCGAAATTTAAAATAAAAAGTAAAGAATCGCTTTCTGGCGCAGTGAAAAATTCCTTAAATCTTGCACAAATTGACAGCACGAGCTGAAAGTGGCATACTGCCAGGCGACTGCAAGCGAAAAGGAGGGTTGATCATGAACCTTTGCACGATCCTTATTTTTGCTTAATTCATTGGTACCGTAAAATTTTCATTTTTTTATCAAGTTGACAGATTTGCATTTATTTGAGATATTTAAATTGTCCACGATTTAAAGGAAGCTGCTTGAATCATCCTAAAAATCCGCTCCGGGTATTCGTGGCAAGGACCACAGATAATATCCCCTGAAGGGACAAAGGACGCATCCGGCTTATAAGGCAGAGTCAGAAGTGACTCTGCCTTTTTTTATATTTGCATCAAGTGTATTTAAATTTGAAGCTCAAATTGAGCAGGGAGAAAAAAATGAAAGAAGCCCAGGTAGGAGACATGGTAAGCGTTCATTATACGGGTAAACTAACGAGCGGGGAAGTTTTTGACTCATCCAAAGATCGCGACCCGCTGGAATTCACATTGGGCAACCAGGAAATGCTGGCCGGTTTTGAAGAAGGTGTGATTGGCATGAAGCCTGGAGAATCAAAATCAGTCACCCTTCAACCTGAACAAGCATTTGGCGATCGGCGTGAAGACCTGCTTCTGGAACTCCCTAAAAAAGAATTTCCGCAAAACATAACACCGTCAGTCGGATTACAACTGAAACTGAGCAATGCCAGTGGCGCCAACATGACAGTGGTCGTTACGGAAGTGGGTGAAGAGTCGGTTACCTTAGATGGGAATCACCCCTTGGCCGGGCAAACCCTGGTATTTGACATCGAATTGCTTGAGGTTAAAAAGTAACTGCCCCGGATTATAAATTGAGCACATCTCTTAATAATTGAGAGGTTTCACTTAAAACAAAAGGCATTCCCCCAACCTTGGGCGGGAATGCCTTTTCTACTTCGCAATCAGAAATTAGATAACCGTTACATTAGCAGCGGCAGGACCTTTTTGACCCTGCTCGATATCAAATGTAACCTGATCGCCTTCATTGAGCGATTTGAAACCGCTCGCATTGATGGCGGAATGATGGACAAACACATCCGGTCCGTCTTCCTGCTCAATGAAGCCAAATCCTTTACGATCATTAAACCACTTAACTGTTCCGTTGGCCATGATAACATCCTCCTTTCTTCAAGATTATCAACGTCTCTAACTGGAGGATGCCATGATGGCAAAAAAGATACTTCCTTCAGAACGAAACTATCCCGCCACTTTATGACGGGACTTCATTGACAACCTATATCTTAACCCTCCCCGGGGCTAAAAGCAAGCGGAATTAAAGGGACGTCCATGAAATTATAACTTTCTCTTTGTTCACGAACCAACCAGCAATCGTCTGATGTCTTCCACCGGTAACCAGTGCATATGGGGATATTTGGGCATGCCATCATGCTTCAATCGGCGCAAATTTTCAATTGTCTTTGGATAGTTGCGGCGATGAATCCCCTGCACTTGATCCCGAAAACCAAACACGAAATAGACTTGTCCGTCCGCCATGTGCAGCAGGTTAAAATAAGGCCTGGCAGATGAATATCCCCGACGATTCAAAGCATTGAAGTTGGCGGCGTCTTTTTCAAATTCCGCAATTCTGATCTTATCATTTGGGTCGGCAACAGCTATGACGAGCACTTCGTAAGGGTCCGCTCGAACCCAGGATGCGGTTGAAAAAAGACATAGTAGGACAATCGATAGCATTGGCATGCGCCATGGGTGAGACATTTTTCGGATATGATCGTTGTTTGTGATGGCGCCAATATTCTTATGGCGCATGTCGGCTCTGTGAAATATTTTCAGGATCATTTGATCATTTCGGATATAGCACAGCCCATATGCAGCTGCAATAATTCCGGCCTGAAATCCGATTTTACCCTATTGACATGGCCCAGTAGTGTTACCAATTTCTTAACTAAAACCTGGACACAGATCCGTTGGGTTAAAAAATGGAAAGATATAATTCAGAACTTAAATTCTTTGACCGAAGTGGTATGGCTTGCGGGCCCAATGCCAAGTCGGAAATGATAAACGGAGGAATGCGTTATGAAACGATTAGTTATTGTCATATTAGGCTTAATGGTTAGCGGTATATCAGCGCAGGCACAGGAGCTGGTTATTCCAATGCACTTGACCACTAGCACAGGCGTCGGTGAAGCCATCGGCACGGTGAAGGCAACATCGAGTCCATATGGAACCATTTTTACGCCCAACTTAAAAAACCTCAGCCCAGGCTTGCATGGATTCCACGTCCATCAAAATCCGGATTGTAGACCGGCCCCAAAAGGTGGCAAACAGGTACCCGGATTGGCTGCCGGCGGTCATTATGACCCTGCCGGTACCGGTAGACACGCCGGTCCCTATGGGGACGGCCATCTCGGTGATTTACCGGCCCTGTACGTTGACGTCAACGGGCACGCCCGCCACCCCGCTCTTGCGCCCAGGCTCAAGCTATCTGATCTCAAAGGCCGTGCGCTCATCATCCATGCCGGTGGGGATAACTACTCGGATCATCCGAAGAAACTGGGTGGCGGCGGCGCCCGGATTGCATGCGGCGTGGTTCAGTAGATATGGTCAAAATTTACATTCAGAATACATCATATTCATAAAAGGGGACATCCATGAAATTATAACTTTCTTAGTTTTCACGAACCGGTCAAAACGTCTTATTTTTTCCAATCAGATAAGGGCCGCCGAATCCAAAACGATATCAGATCGCAACGGCAACCCAGATGTGGTTCGCAAAAATGCAAGTATTTTTACTTGCCTAATATCAAATCAAACATGCACCGCTGGGGCGTCTAATACAGAATTAATGTAAATTTCATATATCTATGATAAAATATGACTTAGTTCTTTAACCCAAAAACCAGCTGGTATTGAGATAAAGATGATGATTAAAAAGCACTGTTTGGCAGGCGTTTTTGCGTTTCAAATTTGCTTTTGGTCCACTGCCATATCGCAGGTCGATAATGCCCAACTGCTAATGACGGGTACCTATCATGGCGATGAGGTGGTCACTGAACCCGGCGATAGATGGTTGGCAATGGTCCCTTCCGGTAATGGCTATGCCTTGGAAGAAGCACGTATCAAAATTGAATTCGTTAAAGATGACATCATCGATGAAGACGGTGCGAAAACCGCAAAAAAGGTTTCCATTGATTTAAATAAACAGCCGCTTTTTTTAGTGCGCGGGATTCAGGGTGTAGAAAATGGCCGAGTAGAGACGGTAGCTGCAAAATTGCTCCGTTTAGAAATTAACAGCACGACGCAGCTAAAATTGACCAACGGTCGCATTTACAAGCTGTCGGTTGCCTGTGATGAAAACAGCCCAAAGTCGGTTGATCATTTCAAAGAATGCCCGCTGACGCTTACAACTCAATTCATAACGCAAACCATTCACAACTTTGAGATCTACAATCCGCCTGATAGAAAGCCCATTTTTGCCGGTGACGCCAGCCCAGCGGTGTTATGGGCAGGTGATTTGAACACAGACGGAGCCCTTGATCTTCTGATAGACATCTCTAATCACTACAATACCGCTGCTCCAACATTGTTTCTTTCATCCACCACCCAAACGGATGCCCTGGTTTATATGGCCGCCGCCTTTGTTACATCTGGCTGCTAAATGCCCATTGCGAATTGATTGGCGCCGGTACAAAATTCCAGTGCCAACAAAGACGTCTGCTCTATTTTCCATTTAAAACGTCCATTATTGACATCAAAAATGGAATTATACTACAAGGGTTTAGCGATTGGGATGTCTGTTAAAAGGGAATCATTAGTTTTCTGCTGAGGAAAATAGCCATGAGGTGAACAACAGACCCCATTTCTCATCCGAGAGACGGGATTTTTTGATGGCAATTTCGAGAGACGGGATTTTTTGATGGCAATTTTGAGTATTTCCTATGAAAGGAGCAAAAATGTTATCAAAACGAACACTCGGCAATAACGGTCCTCTGGTCAGCGCCATCGGCTACGGCGCTATGGGCCTTGAAGGCTACTACGGCAGTGCGGCAGAAAGCGACGCACTGGCCACAATCCAGTATGCACTGGATGCCGGTACTTCTTTTATCGATACGGCTGACGCATACGGGAACGGTCGCAACGAAGAACTGATTGGGCGTGCTGTTGCCAGGCGCCGCCAAGAAGCATTTCTCGCAACCAAATTCGGCATCGTCTTTGAGCCGGATCAGCAAGGAACAGAAGTGCCGACCGGCTGGGGGTTTTCACTGAACATCAACGGAAATCCTGCCTATGTCCAGCGGGCATTGGACCACAGTCTGCAACGGTTAAGCAGCGAGCATATTGATCTGTGGTATCTTCACTATCCGGATCCGGCAACACCCATCGCGGAGACGGTGGGCGCTATGTCTGAAGCTGTAAGTGCGGGCAAAGTCAAATACATCGGTCTGAGCAATGTAACCGCAGATCAGGTTCGTCAGGCGCACCAAGTGCATCCGATTGCAGCCGTTCAATATGAATATTCGCTGTGGCGCCGTGAAGCTGAGACTGACTTGTTGCCAACGCTTCGGGAACTAGGTATCGCGCTTGTACCCTGGTCGCCACTGGGAGGCGGATTTCTTACCGGCACCATCACAGAGCTTGCATCAGACGACTTTCGCAACAACAACCCGCGTTTTCAGGGCGAAAACTTTCAGGCCAATAAAGATCGTTTTGCACCCCTGATACAGGTCGCTGAAGAACTTGACATCACGCCCGCACAACTGGCGCTTGCCTGGCTGCTTCACCAAGGCGATGATATTGTTCCCATTCCCGGAACCCGCAAGCAGAGCCGGGTTACGGAAAACGCTGCTGCAACTGAAATCGCATTGAACACCGCAACCGTCGAGCGCATATCTTCATTGGCTGCCCCCGGTATTGCCAAAGGGCAGACACTTTTGTAAAAATGGGTTACGCGTTGTGTGTTCCGGGTTAAAAAGGACGGCGTGAAGAAGCACTGCATGCACCTCTTTTAGGGTTAAGCATTTTTGCTTTTCTGCAGGTGTCTGAGAAATGGATTCATCTCCGATTGAGATGTCACGTTTTAGGTTATGTCCGTGCAAGCTATCTTGATGAGAGAACCTTTTGATGTCTGGGAGGAGTCATCATGTCAAGCATCGGTGCGGTTTTTATTAGCGGTTCATCATCCGGTATTGGTGAAGCCTGTGCGCTCGGACTGGATAAACACGGGTATGAGGTGTTTGCCGGTGTTCGCAATAAGGAAGATGGTGAATCTTTGCGCCAAAGAGCGTCGCAACGCCTTCATCCTGTTTTAGTTGACATCGCCAATGAAGAGCAGATCAAAGCTGCAGCAGAAACCGTCCGTCAGGCGCTGGGGGACAGGCCACTGATTGGACTTATTAACAATGCCGGAATTTTCGTTGGCGGGCCGCTTGAGTTCGTTCCCATTGACAGGCTCCGCCGCCAGATGGAAATTAACCTGATCGGGCATATTTCTTTGAGCCAAGCATTCCTTCCGCTTTTACGCAAAAGCCAGGGACGCATCATCAATGTCGGATCAATTGCCGGAATCTTTGCTTCGCTTTTGATGGGACCCTATTGTGCTTCGAAATTCGCTATGGAAGCCGTCTCGGATGTTATGCGCCGCGAACTGAGACCGTGGAACATCAAGGTTATTTTGCTCGAGCCCGGTATTATTGCTACAGACATTTGGCAGAAGGCAAAATCTCATGCAGAACAAGCAATGGCGGGTGCACCTGAAGAGATGATGAATCTGTACGGTCCACTGATAAAGCGGGTACAAAATCATGCTGCCGATGTCGAAAAAATGGCTCAATCCCCGCAAGTTGTCTTCAAGGCAGTTGTCCACGCCCTCACTGCGCGCCGGCCCAAAATCCGCTATCGTATGGGTCCAAAAGCGCGGGCCCAATGGGTAATTTCCTGGCTTCCCCATGGCATTCAGGATCATATGTTGGCTGCGCTTTTTAAATGGAAAAAGTAGTGAATCAAAGACCGGCTCGGGTTTATCGGTATAGGACAGAGCTCAGAGGCAAGTTGCAGCTAAAGCATCACGGAGACCGATCGGCTATGTGACCTGTAAGCGCACGACGAATACTTCTTTTAAGCTTCAACATTTTTGGTAGTCGAAGGTGGCTGTGAGATTGGATAAGAGAACCCCGCATCTTCAATTGTGATGCGGGGTTTTTATCAATGAAACAATTGAATAACGTGCTGAATCACACGCATATGATTTAGACGCGACCGCCCCAGACGGCCGGCTGTTCATCTCGTTTTTTGGTATGTTCAGGACTGTTTGGATTTGGTGTGCTGTACCGCTTTTTGGCTATTTTCTTTTGGCGCTCTTCATTGCCTTCGCCAACGCGGTCACGGCATTCACCCTCACAATTACCGCTAATATCTCGTTCTGGCATTTTGCTCATGATATGGTCTCCTTGAATCTCTAAGGTTCTGTTTTTTAGATTAAACTGCTCTTTGGCAGATGTTCTTTAACCTCAAAGTACGCATCCCCGTGGAATAATCAAGGGGATATCGCTATTTGCCGATCATCGCTGCTCTGTCTATCCTGAAATGCATTTGCCGCGCTGCGGCGTCCCCCTCCAAGCTATAACCGCTCAATCCCCAGTCAAACGATTTTTGCATTAGTGCAACCATTTACTGGGATTAGAGCATCATGAATTGAATTTTACAGGCCTTTGTTTAGAATTATAGGTTGAATTGAAAGCACCTCGAAAAACATAAAATTATAATAATTTCAATTATATATGAATGACTCCCGCCTTCCTAATCTTGACGAAAACCGCCATTTTTAATATGATAAAAGGGTTCAGTAAAGTAGCGCTGCAGCTTGCATAAATCGCATAAAAAATATGGGGAGATAACCAAAGATGCCGACGTTAACCTTGAAATTCCACAATAAAACGCTTGACACCTATGCGCTTAAAAAAGGCGCTGCTTTGACCATCGGCCGGCGGGATAACAACGACATCATTATCGACGATCCGGCTGTTTCAGGAAACCATGCCAAGATAGATTTTCTGGGAGAACGGCTGGTACTGACCGATCTGCAGAGCAAAAATGGTTCATTTGTCAACGAGCAGCTGGTGCACTCGCACTGGTTAAAGGATGCGGACGTTATCACCATCGGTGAGCATTCGCTGGAGTTGAGTTTTGAATCAAAAGAAAAGGTATCGACAGAGGCGTCGGATGCTTTTGATGAAACCCAGGCGATGAATACCACGCAGCATCGTCGAATGATGATAAAAAGCAACCCCACAAAAAGCATTAATGTGGTCAGATTCTGGGACCAGAGCCAGAACCGCGGCACCGTCAGAGATGTAGATCCGTCGGTATCCGAAACGTCCACAGCAGAATCAGAAACCCAGACCGTTGGCATTCTGAATTATTTAGAGGGCGGGATGGGCCAGGTCAAACTCAGCAACAAAATTACCACAATCGGAACAGATTCCACCTCTGATATTGTGATCAAAGGTCTGCTGATGAATCCAACCGCAGCCACCATCACCAGAACCGCGGAGGGCTTTCGCTTTAATTACATTGGCGGCCGCCCCCGGCCCAAAATCAATGATGAGCCGGTCCAAGAATCCTCCGACCTGGTGGTCTCTGATATCATCCAAATTGGTTCGGCCCAGCTGCAGTTTTCAATCGAAGAACACAACAAAAAGGTCATAATTGACGAGGACGAGTAGACACCTTTACTAGCCGTAGTTCCTTCCTTCTTAGCAGGCGATGGCAACTGCTACCCTCTAGCTTACGCATCCCTAATGATAGGGATTGTCTAAAGCAGCCGTTAGGATTTGCCCTTTATTAAATTTATTGCATTCCATACAAAAAAAATATAACCCATAAGCAATAAATTTGGTGAGGGTAATCGTTATTTTTATTGATTCAGCAATACTTGACAAGGAGAAATCCGTATGGATCTACACCGTATCAGGTACAGAGGCGATAAAGAGGATGTTGAATTGCTGTTCAAGGATTACAACCTTGAAGGCATCATATCCACCTCAGAAGAACGGCAAAAGCTGGAAGAGTCCAATTTCCGCAATCAATTGCTAAAAGACGGCGCTTTTTTGCTGAGCCAGCCGATTTCACCCCGCATCTTCAACATCGTTACAGAAACAAAGCAAAAACTCGGATTGGAAGGAGACTATGAGGTTTTTTGCCTGAATTCGAACAGCATCAACGCTTTCGCTTATGTTCAACCGTCTGAAGAGAAGAATTTTTTTATCATCGGCATTACTTCTGAAGCTCTGGAAGAATTGGAAGATTTGGAAATTCAATTTATTCTCGGCCATGAACTAGGGCACTTCTTGTTTGAGCACAACCGCATGAACTATCTAATCAACCCCAATCCCACCAGCCAGGGCGTGACGCTGCTGCCCAGTATGGGAGAAAACATCTTTTTAAGATGGCGCAAGAAGTGTGAGATCAGCACGGATCGCATTGGGCTCATCGCCTGTGGTGATTTCGAAAATGCGGCACGGGCCATGTTAAAAACAGCCTATGGCTTAACCGGAAAAAATCTTAATCTAGACGTGGATTCCCTTCTGGAGCAGATCGATGCACTCAAAGAAACACCTGAAGCGCTGGAGGTCAATTATCGCTCCCACCCGTTAATGCCGCTGCGGCTGAAAGTCATGCAGATGTTCGCCGAGTCACCCATTTTTAAAAAGGTCTTAAACGGCAAATCGGATTTTTCGGACAAAGAATTGAACACGCTGGAAGACCAAACGGATCAGTGGGTTAACTGGATTAAACGGTATCCACGCCGCCCGTTGGATTTGGCTGCCATGCAATTGGTGACCGCCGCCGGGCTGAAACTCATCATGACCGAAGCCGTGATAATGGATGAAGAAATTAAAGTCATTATTCAAATGTTACATAAATATTTTACGGATGAGCCGGGCGAGGTTATTCATGATATCATGCAAGACACCGAAAATCTCGACAAACTTATTCGTACGAACGTTAAAGAAATATCTGAAAAAGGCGACGACCGACATAAAACCTTTGTTCTTTCACGCCTGGCCGATATCGCCATTGCCGATGGAAAACTGGCTAAACCGGAGGCGGGTATCATCTTTGATATTGCCAAAGATTTCGGCATTCAGGAAAAAATGGCCTATTCCATTGTGGTCGGCGGCATGAGTTCGGTGGGTTTGAATCTTGATTGGAAAATGAATAGCCTGGTACGCGAAATCAAAGCGCAGCTACAGAAAAAATATGTGACCTAAGGTGTCCCGCCTTCGCCACAAAGGCTTCCGACTTCGCTCTGCCGAGCTTCGCCGGGACAAGTCGACCCCACAAGTCGCCGGGACAAGTCGGCGTGAAAAGCAGATTTATGCGGCTTGGCGTGCAGTCAAATGCAATGGCCGCGCCAGGCAATCCAATTGACTTGAAACTATATTTATTGACTCCAACGATATTCTAAAGTATCAACACAGGTGCAGCACGCACTCCTGAACCTGAATTCCACCCTTGAAACAGGCACACATCCGGTTCATTTCGCTTTCTAATGCTTCCGCTTCATCGACGTTCATACGCTATTGTTCTCTTTCACTTTTCTTTCTGAAATCGCTGCTGGTCTTACCTAATTTTCTTTAGCATGAAAGTCAGTTAAAATGGGGCAATGCTTAAAAATGTGCAAGCGTCACTCCTGGCGGGATATATTGTTCTGCCGGGAGCTTAGAATTTGTAATCAATCATGACGAAATGACTCGTTGTATAAAGGGAGGCACAACCATGGCTAAATTTATTTCGCTTGTCAAATACACGGCCAAAGGCATTGATAAAATCAAGGAAAGTCCAAATCGGCTGGATGCGTTCAAACAGTTATGTGAATCAATGGGGGTAACCGTTGATGGATTTTTTCTTACAATGGGCCGCTATGACATCGTTATTATAGTGGATGCACCGGACCTTAAAGCCGCAGCCAAAGTCATTTTGGCCACCGGATCGGCCGGCGCTGTTAGTACCGAGACACTTCCGGCTTTTACAGAAGAAGAATATCGGCAGGTTATCTCCGAATTGCCATAGCAATGCTTAATCCGTGGTTAAGAGAATATCGATTGTAAATATTGGATTGCGCATTTTCGAGTAAAATAACCGTCACTGAATTCAGAATCGACCTTGATTAGAATTGAAAAGCCCCACCTTTCCCATCGAGAGGTGGGGCTAATTTTTAGCTTGATTGATAAAGGATGATATATTTTAGGCGGCAATTTTACCGAATCTACTGCGATAAACTGCCTCTATGCGCGCCGTGGGGATACGGCCATCATTAAAGCACTTTTGGCATAGAGTGTAGTAAAGAACGGGCGCTTTTTCTTCCCTTTTCGGGGCATTCGCCGGCTCTTCCGGTGTATAGCTGCCCAACACATACATGTAGGGATCCCCGCAGACGACACAGGGCTCGTCGCGAAGATCATTAAAAAGCTTTTCTTCCGCCTCAGCAGCCATATCATCGGTCATCATGACCCCCCTTTATCTTTTCAAGGGTAATGTCGGTTGGCGATAATTAAGGTATGACGCACACAGCTTGCGATGCGAACATTGCTTGCAAACGGCGATGTGTTTTTTATTGTTGGCTTTGGTTTTCGGGCAGGAAACATAACTCATAATCTATTTTGCCTCGCAGTTGAAAATATTAATTGATTGTATGAGAGAATTGCCGCAGTCTGTCGATTTTATTTATTTTATCACTATATCTAGATGATTGTCAAATAAATTATACAACATATAGTATAGCAGACATTTAGCTGGGCGGGTTTATCGATTTTGGTGGTTGATGTTTATGGTATATGTCTAATACTATAGCCACAACTGCTGATCACAGCCGATGATAGAAGAGTCTTACCAACAGACGACATTCAGAGGAACTTATTTTGCATTCGACGCTAAAAGAACTGATTGCCGGGGATCATATCTATGTGAAACGCAAGGGATATTTCTACACCCATCACGGGATATACGCCGGCAACGGGCAGGTTTTACATTTTAAGGGTGCCATAAAGGAAAAAAAGGACCCGACGGTCATCCTCAGCGACATCGATACCTTCCTCAATGATGGAACGCTTCAACGGCGCCACTATAAACACCGGCTGCCACATTCTAAAAGCCTGCAGATGGCACGCGCGCATCTTGACCAAAAAGGCTATTCTTTGGTCTTCAACAATTGTGAACATTTTGCCACCTATTGCGCCACCGGAAAGAAGAAAAGCACTCAGGTGCATCGGATCATCGGCGGCGCGGCCACCCTTACGCTGGCCGTCACCGGCTTTTTTATCCGCAAGAAGACGAGTGCAAAAAAAGAAGATCCATCCGTATCCTGAAAAAATGGCGAAAGGAAAGGCGCATGGACATATCTGCAGACGACCACGACGATCTGAAATATGCCAAAATTCTGCTTGAGAATCCGAGCCTGGCGGCCCGAATCTCAAACCTTCTGGGAACGCCGATTGAAAAAGGCTTTGGGTATTTGCCGGAAAAATGGAAAGGTCTGGTTAAAACCGCCACCGAAAAATCACTTCAAAAAGCCCTTGGTTTTGCAATTACCACCATGAATTCTAAGAAAGGACCGGCATCTTCGGATAAGACCCACAAACTGCTCGTCATGGCCACTGGGGCCGGAGGCGGATCATTCGGTCTTCCGGCCTTGGCGGTCGAGCTGCCGGTGACCACCACCATCATGTTGCGCTCTATTGCGGATATTGCGCGCAGTGAGGGCGAGTCCATCAGTGAGCTGGAGACAAAACTTGCCTGTTTGGAAGTTTTTGCTCTGGGCGGATCTGCAAAAAGCGAAGATGGCACCGAAACCGGATATTATTTTGTCAGAGCGGCCTTGGCACGCACCATATCCGAAGCAGCCCAGTACATCGCCGAAAAAGGCCTGGCCAAAGAGGGGGCTCCGGTGCTGGTCCGCCTGATTGCGGTTCTAGCAGCCCGCTTTGGGGTGCTGGTATCAGAAAAAGTGGCCGCCCAGGCCATCCCTGTGATTGGCGCTGCCGGGGGTGCGCTGATCAATACGATCTTTATCGGTCATTTTCAAAATACCGCCCGCGGCCACTTTATTATCAGAAGACTCGAAAAACAATATGGGAAAGAGCTGGTCCAACAGGCATACAATCAAATGGAAGTGTGATAGGGTCGACCCACCTTATATTTTTGAGCATTAAACGATTTTATGAGCTTCATCGCAAATTGAATATTTTGTGTGTGCGTCCCCTGAAATCGGACACCATTTCCGAATCGACCGTTGCCTCGTTGGGTCGAGTAAATAACATGCCCTTTGATCTCGATCAGATGGTTGCCGGCATCAACCGACATCATCGACACGGATTCCGAGCCTATCATATCCGTGGTTTCTAAAAAGATACCACCCTGGCTTAAATTAAGCGCCTTGCCCATGTTTTGCTCTGCAATCCGACCATCGGTGTCAAAGCCGACATAAGAAATAAGGTTACGAGTTTTGACACGCGGATATTGCCGCCGTTCCATTTGTGCCTCTCTGAATATTCCCTGCGCTTTCATTCCGGAGACTTTGTCGGGAAATGGCAGGTCTTTACCGGATATCGGAAATTCCCGGCCAGCATAAAAGAAGCATATTCCATGCCAATCACTGCCTCAACGCCATTCTTTACCGCTTTTAAAATATTATTGTTTAAAATCAATTGGATATAAAGGATAGGGCGGATGATAAAGCGTTTCTATATATTGTGGTGGTTACGTGATGAAGAATTAAGAAATGAGCGTAACAAATTATGGGAAATGAAGTTAATAGGTATATCTGCTATGGATTTACCAAATCATGGGGGCGCTTGTCCTATCGATACACCCAGAATTAGAATAGGGTTGCAATTTCAAACTGTTTGCTTTTAATGTGGTTGGTGGCAAAAGCGCCAGGTCACATCATCTTTTTCTACCATGTCACATCATCTTTTTCTAATTGAATAACCCAGAATCGAGCGCACAAGAAAAGGAGGTTTCTTATGGGCGGCAGCGGACATAAAATGAGCTTACCTTGATGCCGCTAAAGCCCTAAGCATCGCTGTCAGCCGTTTGCAGGGGCCCGAGCATTAAAATCAAGATCAAGCCGGTGAGCGCCAGCCCGGTGAGCACCCAAAAAACCCCCTGGTAGCTGCCGGTCACGTCAAACATCCGGCCGGCCAAAACCGGGCCGACCGCACCACCGATGGTGCCGCTAAACAGGACGAGCCCGAAAAGCAACCCATGTGAGCCGGTGCCGAACAGCTCCGCCACCGTGGGCGACATAACCGTAAAGAAACCGCCGTGACTAAAGCCGTAAACGGCAGCGAACAAAAACAGCATCCAAGCTTTATCCGCAATCTGCAGCCAAATTAAACCACTCAGCAGAATAATAAAACAAAACATCAGCGAGCGCTTCCCGCCAATTTTATCGTTGGCCGTGCCCATCGAAATCCGGCCCACCATACTGACGCCGCCGATGGTGGCCAGAACAGCTGCAGCGGTCCCGGGGGGCAATCCCAGGTCGGTGGCGTGCGGTACAATATGTACAATCATGGTCAGCAGACAAAAAAAGATGGTAAATTCCGCCACGCACAGAATCCAAAAGGATCCCTTACGGACTGCCTTTTGGAGGGAGATGCTGCGATCTGATGCTGCCGCCACAGATCCATCAGGACCGGTGCTGTTGCCGTCGGGGAACTGACCCTTCTCCGCGGGATCACGTTGCAGCACCAGTGCTGCTGCAACGAGTATCACCAGCGCAATCGCGCCAATGATCACGTAAGCATGCCGCCAGCCGTAGGCGGCAATCAATGCTGCGGCAATCAGCGGGACAATAAGTTGGCCGGCTCCCGTACCGACTTTGACGATCCCTGACATCATCCCCCGGCGCTTGATGAACCAGCGCGCCACAGTGGACAAGGTAATGACATCATGGGTGCTGAAACCGATACCGACCATAATGCCGTACAGCACATACAGCTGCCAGGGGGTCTGCATGAATGCCATTAGCAGGTAGCCCAGCCCTAACGAAATGCCGCTGACAACCATGATAATTTGTGGGCCGGTGCGGTCATTAAGGCGGCCGGCGATGATCCCCCCGGCGCCCATGATAAAAAAAGCCAATGACGAGGCGCCGGAGATGATCGCCCGCGACCAGCCCAGCTCGGCCTGAAACTGCTTAAAAAAAACACCGTAGGTAAACAGCGGACCGATGCACACCGCCTGAATGATAAAACTGGCCGCTACGATATGATAGCCGTAAAAAACCTTTGATTTCACGATTGCTGCCTGTTAATGGGTTTTGCAGAATATGTGCTTTTTTAGTATGTTGGCCCGAGACCGCCGATTTTGGCGAAGGGCGAGTATAAAGAGATTTAACACAGGCGTCAATGATGAACTTTCATGGCCATTGCGACACAGGTGTCGAGACAATGCTTGACCTTCAAAAATGGGTACATAGATTAAACCACAAGGTTACCGCACCATCATTTCTGCAAACGATTTAGCGTCACCAACCGGCAAGTATGTCAAGTGGAGGTATTATGCAAATTGAAGAAGCACTTCAAACCGCAATTGAATATGAATCCGAACTTAGGGATATTTATTTTGAAGCCGCGGAAGCCGAAGATGATGAAAAAGGCAAACTATTTTTTCAGGCCATGGGTAAAGATGAGCAAGATCATCTCGACTACCTGAAAGATCGACTGGAACAATGGCAGAAAACCGGAAAGCTCAGTGCTAAAAAATTAAAAACCACCGCCCCATCAAAGGAGGATATCGAACGGCATGCAGCTGAAGTCAAATCACTGGTGGGAAAGGAGTCTCGCGGTCTCAAATCGCAGATGTTGAGCAAAGCACTGAAGATGGAAATCAAAACCTCCGATTTTTATGAGAAGATGGTTGCTGAAATGCCCGCAGAAGCCCAACAGATGTTTGCGCGCTTTCTTGAAATTGAAAACAACCACATCCGAACGCTTGAATTCGAGCTGGATTATATCAGCAAAACCGGTTACTGGTTTGATGTCAAAGAGTTCGATATGGAAGGTTGATCGGTAAATTTTGCTGGAACTCAATTGTCGAAACCAGCCTGAGAGGAGAATCCGTATCAGATGATTGTGGTATTGAATTCATCGAAAACGATGGACATGCAACCACCGCCTCGCAAAACCAAACACTCAACTCCGCAATTTGCTAATGAATGTGCCGCTCTGGTAAAGGTGCTGCGCAAGCTTTCCGTAGCCGAGCTGGCAAAGTTGATGAAGGTCAGTGAAAAATTAGCCGTGTTAAACGTTGAGCGCTATCGGAACTGGCAGATGCGCTCCGATGCTTCCAATGCCAAACAGGCCCTAATGGCGTTTAAAGGCGATGTTTATGAGGCCATGAATATCGACACGTACAGGGTTGAAGCATTCGATTTTGCACAGCAGCACCTGCGCATATTGTCCGGTCTGTATGGCATTCTGCGCCCGTTGGACCTGATCCAGCCTTACCGCCTTGAAATGGCCACCCAGCTGTACGCCCGCAGCACTAAAAACCTTTATGAATTCTGGGGAGATAAAATTCACCAGTCCCTGAAGGCCGCACTCGCAAAAGATAAATCCGGGATCTTGGTTAATCTGGCTTCACTGGAATATTTCAAAACCGTCAAAGCCAATCAATTGAGCACCAAGGTCATCACACCGGTTTTTAAGGAACAACGGGATTCAGCCTATCGGGTGGTGGCGATCTATGCCAAAAAAGCCAGGGGCCGAATGTGCGATTTTATCATCCGCAATCGCTTAGTGCGGCCGGAAGGTTTGAAATCCTTTAATCTGGATGGTTACCGCTTTCGGGCAAAGCTGTCTTCAGAGACAGATTGGGTTTTTGTGCGCAAATCCAAGTAACGGCGGTCAGAGGGCAGAATGCTTTAGCGGTCGTCCTTATGGCGGGCAATTTCGGGATGATGCATGATTTTCAATGCTTGTTCTTCCCATTGCTGGATTTGTTGCGGGCTTTCACCCAGTTTTGCAGCCACCTCCTCTACGGTCATTTCGACACCATCGATCAGTCCCAATCGCAATTGCAGCACTTGACGCTCCATTTCGCCCATCAAATCCAGAATCGCTGCCAGTTTCTTTTTGACCTGCTGGGCGTACAAACTGTCAAAGTGTTTCGGATGAATACTCGGTTTGATATCCCTACAGAATGATGTGCTTCGCATACATACCCTCCGATGAACAAACCATTTGCATGTACTTCTGTTATGGATATCGGCAAAAACCGCTTTTAACTTGAACCTGTTCGATAAGGTTGAATGATTGATTTTTATCCGCATTCCGGCGGTTGACTTGGCAAAAGCCCCTGTGCTAAAAGCGGAATCATAATTCAGCGCACTCATCCGCAACCCAGAGGTCGCCATGGCATGAAATCAAAACCCCGTAACTCAACTTGAGAATCGGGGTTTTTTAATGCCGCCTGCGCGCGGCCGAAACATCGTCAGGGAGGCGCATATGTTTCAGGCAGTGGAAAGTCCGTCAAAATCTGAAAACATTAAAATTAGCGTATCCAACTGTCGACGCCAAAGAAATAGCAAAGTTTGATGAAATGCGGGCAATGCTAACAGAATGAACGTGGCTGGAAGGCGCCGTTTTGAATTTTATCTGGCATGAAGAGCATTGACACAAAAACTTGACGGTTTTATTAAAACGCATAAAGGCAGAAGATCATGTCACAACAGTTAAATCTGTTTTCTAAAGGCGCCGCTGATAAAGTCGAAGGTGCCGCCTATGACCCGTTGGCTGACCCGGCCACCGAAGCCAATGCAGTCGATGAAATGTTTGCGGCCGACAGCCGTTACCGCGGCAGCCGTGAGTTTATGCAGCTGCTCAATTTTATCGCCCGCCTGCCGCAGTATTCAGCCTTCAATGGTTTCTTATTGTACTGCCAGAATCCGACGCTATCCCATGTGGCAACGGCACGCACCTGGGCGCGCAAGTTCGGCCGGCGCCTCAAATTTAATGCCCGTCCAATGGTAATCCTGGCGCCCATGGGCCCGATACGGTTTGTATACGATCTGAAAGACACCGAAGGCGATCCGGTTTTGGCCGAACAATTGACACCGTATCCGGCCATACAAGGGTTGCAAACCCGCATGATTGAGAACACGGTTCAAAACTGCGCTTTGCATGGTATTGTTGTGCGCGAAGTTTTTTCAAATGACCGTGGCAACGATACCGCAGTACGCATGACCCCGTCCATCCGAAAAAAATACCGCCATCTAAATCTGGTCAAAGACGCCAGCTATCTGATCATGCTCGATCCAGCCGACAAACCGGAGGGAAAATATGCCCAGCTGTCCGTTGAATTGGGTCATATTTTTTGCGGACACTTGGGGATCGACAAAAACGCCTGGTGGTCCGAACGCCATCATCTCAGCGCGACCCAGGGGGAGATTGAAGCAGAGTCAGTGGCATTTTTAGTCTGCCAACGCAAAAACCTGGCGAGCAGCACTGGAAAATATCTAGCGCCATTCCAACTGACCGAACAACAGATCCCCGTTTTTAGTTTGAATGCGATCTTGCAAGCAGTAAACTACATTGAGGCCATGGGCCGGTCGCGCTGGCGGGGGCCCAAAAAACGCGGCCGCTACTAGAATCTATCTCAAAAGCAGCATATCACGCTCAATGGCTGCGTTGCGATTCGGTTTATAATGCTCACGTACTTCGTGTACGCTCTGCTTATAAGCCGAATCGACGCCTTGCCCTTAAGCGTGATCTACTATTTTTGAGATAGATTCAGTTTTTTTCAGAAAGGATCTATTAAAAGGACTAACCGAGCAACCTATAGATAAGACCACCTAATTTCAAGGAACACTTTTAATTTCACATCCTTGATTCTGAGAGCGCTTTAAATTTCATATTCTTGATGAGGGCCCGTGTTAAGCGGTTTGGGGTTGACGGATCCAGCCCCAAAAGGCTTCCACGGCCACTGACGTGCAGATAACAACAATCGCCAGGATCTGCCAAGCCGTTAATCCTTGATTTAAAAACACAACCGCTAGGCAAGCGGCGATAACCGGCTTGAGAAAAAACAGGTAACTGCCGCGTGTAATATCCGGTACGGCTGCCAGCCCGCCAATCCACAGAAACTGCGCGATAGTGGTGTTCCAGAATCCCAGCGTTAGCAGCGCAGCATATTCTCCGGGCTCTCGATCGAAAAGTGTGGCCGGGTTGACCCAAATCTTCCAAAACAATCCGACAACCAACCACAACCCGATCGCCCCCATGAACATTGTAATGGCTGTAATTCGCAGGGCACCATAGCGGCCGATTATAGGTCTGACCATCACCGTATAAGCAGCCACAACCGCTGCACAGCCCATGGCCATGATGACACCGATAAAATTCTCGCCAACGCCGGCCAGTTTGGCCAGATAGCCGTCGGTGATCAACAAGGCCACCCCGATCATGGCACTTGACCCGCTGATGATCTTGGGGCCGCTAAAAGGTTGTTTATTCAGCCATAGGTTTGCCAGACCCACAAAAATGGGAATGGTGGTCACCATGGTGGCCACCTGGGGAACAGTAGCAAAATCCAACGACCAGTGAAACAGCAGGTATCCTAAAGATACACCCATTGCCGACAACCCGACCAGCCGCAAGCCATCTTCGCGAAAGGGCTCCAGCAGATTACGCGAATTTGGAAAAATAAGTGCCAGCACGATCAATCCGAAGCCACCTAATAAAAAACGCCAGACTGAAAGCTCCGGCCCTTCTATGCAACAAAGCACCGAAAAAAATTCACTGGATGCATGCCCACATACGCCCAGAAACACCGCCAGATAAGCCAACCAAGAGGTTTTATGCCAGATGCCCATTTATAAAATCTCCTTTGCAAATGAAAGTAAGGCTTCACCCAGTGCCTCGGGCTGCTCGGCAGGAATCAGGTGGCCGGCAGCGGGCATGTCGACGCGACGCCCGTCTGGAATCCTGGCAAACAAGGTTTCAACAACGTATTTTTCCAGAAACACATGATCCTGCAAACCGGTGATGACCAAAATTGGCAAATTGAGCTGTTCATAGGGGATATTCCAGTCTGCGTTGCGGCCGGCCTCTGAAAGCAATTTGTAATGGCCGCTGGTGGATTCGAGGGCCACGTAATCTGTATTGGCCTGTAGAAAATTAGGTCTATTGTTCTGCAGCCAGTCTTCGTTCATTAACAACGGTAAAAACAAATCCCGAAATAACGGCAACCCACCGACTTCCACAGCACGCACCAGCGCATCACCAATCCATTTCAAACGGGGACCTTCACGGCGCAGGGTGTTGATCAAGACCAGGCCAACTGCTTCGCTGCCCGCCAGCCATACGCGACTGGCGAACAGGCCGCCGATGGACAGGCCCACCAGGACCGGTCTGACCGGTGATACCGACGCCAATAATTTGACGGCATCGGCCACAATCTGCTCTTCGCTAAGCTCATCTTCCTGGGCAAAAGGGCTGTCGACCTGGCCTCGCAAGTTAAATGTCAGAGTGCCGTAACCGGCATTGCGTAGAATCGGGCAGATAACACCCTCCCAGGCAGTGGTGTCACTGGTCAAGGCGTTAAAGAAAACGAAAGTCACACCTTTCGCACCTGCGGGCGGATGATGTTCATAATACAGCCCTGTTTGCGGGCCTAGCTTCAAAAAGGACATATGGGCCTCCTCACTTAAACAACCACTCCCTCTGGCAGATTAAAATTTAGCGGACGAGTATGACAAAATGACCATTTGTGTGTCAAGCAATCTATTTATTGAGCACATTCTGATAAGAGACAATGGAAGTCTAGGAAGGGTAAGGTGATTTCCTAATTTGCGGCAGATACTTAAAGTGCGATCAAGCTGGTATCGATCCAGCCGTAAGCGATAGTGTCCAGCATTTCACCAGCTAAGGGCAGACGTTTTTTTCGCAAATACATACCGTTTAAACTTTCATAAAACCGTCGGCAAGGATTGTGTTCGAGCACCCACACGAGCATCGAATGGATGTCACAGCGGTTGAAGGCGGTCGTCAGCGCCAATACGAGTTGAGTACCAATGCCCTGCCGTTGAAAATTTTTCAGTACGTAGAGCGCAAAGATTTCACCTTCGTAAACATCATCGGCCTGCCGCGCATAACCTCCGTTAATAAACCCGACCACATCCCCAGCATTATCAGCAACGTAGCTGAAAGCGCGTTTGCCTTGAGTTTCATTTAGAAATCCCCGCTCCAGCTCGCTGGTCGACATTGCATACAGGTAACCGAATGGCACCAGACCCAGATAAGTGTCTTGCCAGGTCTTTACATATACATGCGCCATGGATGGTGCATCTGCTTTGCGCGCGGGACGAATCAGCATACACAATCTCCAGAGTATTACTCTATTTAATATAATACAAATTTAAGCGGTTCAAAGGTTCTGGGTTCAGAGGTTCAGGGTTACCCGATGGCGGATTTAAGATTGCAGAATATCAATGGGTTTCCCTGCCTGCATCCCCATTTGGGGTGGGCGCTGAGTAGTATTCAACAAGAGGAAGCAGGTATCAAGGCCATCACAATATTTAATATCGTATCGATGATGCTATTAAGCGTTTAAGAATGGGAACCTATATAGAGGGAGAAATGCAGGCCTATGGTTTAGTTTTCGGTGTTGGTGAGCAGGGCTTCCAGACCGGCGCCGGTATTGATGAGGGCCTCTTTCTTTAACTTTGGCAGGCGTTTGATATGGCGTTCAACTTGCAGGGCCCGGCTTTTTAGACCGATCCGATGTTTAAAAACCAGTTTGAGGGGACCTCTGCCCCGAAGATATTTTGCGCCCGAGTTGTCCTGATGTTCGGCGAATCTATTCTCAACATCGGTAGCGATGCCGGTATACAGACTTCCATACCGGCATCGAACTATATAAACATACCAATCAGCCATTTTGTTTTGCATGAAAATTAATGCAGGGCCGAGGTTGCAACTGGCTTGTCACCGCTTTTCGGACACAAGTTAACCGACCCCTGCTGGCTGCCTTTATTTAATTTGGCTCGATGCCATCTGCGAAAACTGCGGATTAAAAAATACCGCACTTCGAGAATAAACAACCCTGAACTTTTGAACCTCTGAACCCTGAACCCTGTGTTAATCGATCAGTCACTGTCGGAAGAGCAATGACAGCCGGAGCCACAGCCTGCGTGTTGCTGGGTCGGCGAATCGCTGATGCCAACGACTTCGATGTCAAACGTCAGCGTTTTACCGGCCAGCGGGTGGTTCAAGTCCACCACCACTTTTTTATCATCCACTTCAACTATTTGCGCGGGAACCTGCTGGCCTTCAGGTGATGAGAGCGCAACCGTTTGACCGACTTCGACATCCATTTCAGCCGGGATCTCGGATCGGTCAAAAGAGTGGGTTAAACTATCATCCCTGTTCCCGTAAGCTTCGTCAGGTTCGAGGGTGAAAACTTTTTTCTCGTTTAAGGCCATACCCATCAGGGCTTTTTCAAACCCGGTGATTATCTGACCGGCACCCATTTCAACTTCCATGGGGTGACGTCCTTCGCTGGTGTCAAACATTTCTCCGTTTTCCAGCGTTCCTTTGTAGTGTACGCTGACGAAATGACCGCTTTCAACTTTGTCCATTTGCATCTCCTTTGATTTGATTTTGGCATATTAGGGTAACTATTAAAAATTGTGAGTCAAGTCCACAATAAAACATTGTCTTTACATTTCGGTTTTACACTGATACAGTGCGCGGCTTAAATTTTGCATATGGAAGATAGCGGTTTAAGGAAAACAAGTTATGGATCAATTCTATCAAAAAGAAGTTAAGCGCCGTAGGACCTTTGGCATTATCAGCCACCCGGATGCCGGCAAAACCACGTTGACCGAAAAATTGCTGCTTTTCGGCGGTGCTATCCAGCAGGCAGGTGCTATAAAGGCCCGCAAAGCGGCGCGGCATGCAACCAGTGATTGGATGTCAATTGAAAAGGAACGCGGCATCTCGGTCACCACTTCTGTAATGAAATTTAAATACAGAGATTATGAGATTAATCTTCTCGATACGCCTGGCCATCAGGATTTTTCTGAAGATACCTACCGGGTATTAACCGCTGTCGATAGCAGCCTGATGGTGATTGACAGTGCCAAGGGGGTTGAGCCCCAGACCGAAAAGCTAATGGAAGTCTGCCGCATGCGCAATACGCCAATCATGACCTTCATCAACAAACTGGATCGCGAGGGTCTGGCGCCGTTTGACATCCTGGATGAAATCGAGAACAAACTTCAGATCGAATGTACACCGCTTACTTGGCCGATTGGTATGGGTAAACGTTTCAAGGGCGTTTATAACCTTTTTCGCAAACAATTACACCTTTTCAGACCCGGTGACGACACCCTGGGACAAGAAGGGATCGTCATTGAAGATCTGAGCGATAGCGCTTTAGATGAAATTTTGGGCCACCAGGCTGATGAGCTACGGGCTGATATCGAATTAATCGAGGGTGCCATTGACCCGTTTGAGATCGGCCATTACTTAAAAGGTAGTCAGACGCCGGTCTTCTTTGGAAGTGCCATTAATAATTTCGGTGTCAAAGAACTGTTGGATGCCTTTGTGGAGATGGCGCCTGCCCCGGGATCTCGTGTCGCCGTTTCTCGAGAAGTTTCGCCGTATGAAAAATCGTTCTCAGGATTTGCGTTTAAAATTCAAGCCAACATGAACCCGGCCCACCGCGACCGCATCGCCTTTGTCCGTATTTGCTCCGGAAAATTTCAGCGTGGCATGAAAGTTATCCACCACCGCATCAATAAAGAGGTCGCACTAGCCAATGCCACCATCTTTATGGCCCAGGACCGGGAAAATGTGGAAGTGGCCTATCCCGGCGATATTATCGGCATCTTTAATCACGGAACCATCAAGATTGGAGATACGTTCAGCGAGAAAGAAGTTTTGAAATTCAGCGGCATTCCTAATTTTGCGCCCGAGCACTTCAGACGGATTCGGCTGCAAAACCCGTTAAAGGTCAAGCACCTTCACAAAGGATTGAAACAATTGGCTGAAGAAGGTGCTATCCAGGTCTTTCGGCCTGTTGCCGGCAGCGACATCATTCTGGGTGCCGTCGGAGTGCTGCAGTTTGATGTGACCATGGCCCGGCTCAAGTCCGAATATGGTGTCGATGCTGTTTATGAACCGGTAGAGGTCGCGGCTGCCCGCTGGATTGCCTGTGAGGACCGCCAAAAAATGGTTGAATTTGAGAAAAACAACAACGCCAGTCTGGCCATCGATGCCGAGGGGCACCTGTCGTTGCTGGCCGCCAGCGAATGGCGGCTGAGCCATTGTATGGAGCAATGGCCGGAAATCGATTTTCTAAAAACACGCGATCTAAACTAATCAAACAGTGTCGCATAAAGATATTTACCACTGAGGCACGAAGAACACAAAGATAAAAAAGGTTCTGCGTTCTGGGTTCAGAGGTTCATAAGGATGAAAGGCTTATCGATTGTAGATCGGAATTGCGGATTGCGGAATTGAGCAACTGTTAGTCGTCGGTAACGGGCACTTTGGCTTTATCAGCCAGTAATTCGTGCAGTTTCTGGATATGATTATTTTCTTCCGCAATGATCTTTGTCACATAATGTAGCGTGTTATTATCCTCGATAAAAGGAATTAGGGTTTCGTAAAACAGGACCGTATCTTTTTCAAATTCGATGAAGAGACGAATTAACTCCTCTGCGCGGTTGACCTTCGAGAAATCGATCTCCCGATGGGAAAAACTTTTATCGCCCAGCAAACCACCAAAAACCTTGCGGCTCATCTCCTCCATAAATGGATTGATGGAACGGGCTTCGATGTCCTGTTTCAATTCTGTAAACCAGCGGATGTGTTTGATTTCCTCTTCTGCCATCCATAACAGCAACTCGCTGATCTCAGCATTTGAGGCCTGCCCGGCAGCTTCGCGGTAAACAGCCTCGCCGTTTTCTTCCAGCTGAATTGCTAAATCCAAAATTTCACGCGCTGTAAACATCTCTAATCTCTTCTTAGCTTATAATTGTTTAACCTGATCGATTTGTATCAGGGCAAGTAAAAGAAAGCAATAGAAACCTAACCATCAAGGTAGTAAAAATAGAAACCCCGCTCTGCTGATAGGAGACGGGGATTTTATTTTCGGTCATATATTAAAACAATTCACCTATTATGGGCGCACAAAGCGAAGGCATTAGCTTTTGCCGGGCCTAGTTGGACAACATCCTCCCCCGGATGAGGTGTTTTGGGTCAGACGCTTCAGTTCCTTGTCATAAATCGTGACCTTTGATAAAACCCGCGCGTTGTTGAACCAGGCTTGATATAGTTTTTGCTTATCATAATCGGTGGCCGCCTCGGCGAAGACCTTTTCATCCAGATAAGATCGGACGCGTACGCTGTTTTCAAAGCGCTTCATGAAGTAATCAAAAGGATAGCCGCTTTCTTTTAAAGAGTCTTTCAAACCTGCCAAATCCAGCTCCTTTTGCTTCATAAATTCCGCAAATGCCTGATCGACGATTTTGGCATCAACCCGGTAGCCGGCGCGCTGGATCTCCTGCATCTGAATGCCTTCGTTAATCAAACGCAAAACGACCTGGGCCTTTAAGTTATCCAATAAGGTTTTGCCTTGATTCGTGGTAAAATCATTTTGGCCGTAAGCCTCCTGGTAGCGTTTTTGTGCAAAGGCGAGTTCGGTGTTGAAATCCGAGCGCGCAATATCCCATCCGCTGACACTGGCGATATAGAATTTGGCACGCGAAGCCGCAAGGGATTCCTCTTCTTTTATCTGTTTGGCGCTTAAAATATTATCAACCCGAGCTGGATACCCGCTGGCGGTGATCGATTCGGCCAACTGGTTGACGTCTTTTATTTTTTCACTATTAAAGTATACTTCGGCTACGCCTCCGGCAATATCAACGATGATATCCTGGATGCCGGCATAGCCGGCCAGGCTGCCCTTGATGGTGGAAATGCATCCGGAACAAGACATGTTATCGACCTGAAAAACGACTTTTGATGATCCTTCGGTTATATCAACCGCTTCAGGAGCCGCATCAGCCGTCCCAGCAGTTTCAAGATTATCAGGTGCCCGATTGGTTTCGGCTGCGACCTGATTTGCCTTTTTAGCCTGAACCCGGTCATATGCAAAAACAAATATCACCACTATCAATAGGGTCAGCAAGGGAAGCGCGATGACGATTTTATTGGAAGCGATCCATTCGTTCAGTTTCATATCTGTATACCTCCACTGTATTTTTAGCATATATTATACCCTACTAAATCAGTCAAGTATAGTTGCAAATTCTAAAACCGGATTAACGAAACGAAAATCCCATTTCTGTTTTCCAGAAATGGGATCTAGCTATGCTAAAGTGGGTTGACTTCAGTGGTCCCTGAAATCGATCAGGGCAATACACTTGCTTGAGGATTTGTTCGGAACCCGCCCGGTTTATTCGGACTTCTCCTTGAATCTGGCATAAAGGTTTTGCTGAGAATAGTCGTATGATACGGTTACCGGCACGGTTTTGCCCGATTGATCAGCCACAACGGAAACACCTTTGTAGGAGAGCAGCTGTCTATTATTAATATCATACTCAACTTCGATATGGGGCGCAAATAACCTGAGAAACCAATTGTTCATCTCAACCCGTACGCTTAAGCATGAATCTTCAAGCTTAAATTTTCGGATTCGCACATCAAACTGATTCATCTGGGCAGGTAATACCAGTTTGGCAGAGATAATATCTCCATTAGCCAGGTTGCTGAGATTATCCTGAATGAAGGGATGAAAACCCTGCCCCACAATCTGATTACCATTCCGTTCGAGTAATTTTTCTTTGCGCTCAGCATCCGGGGATTTTTTGTTATACATCAAAATTTGATCAGACAATACCTTGGCACCGTCTGCATATTGGGCACGATCATCTTTAAAATCGTAGCTGCCAAACTGAGCACCGGCAGAGAAATCGGATACCAGCTGGCCGATTTTTTCCAGGTTGGCATTATAATATGATGTTTCCATTGCAGCGATCTTCCCGTTTACCTGACGGATGGTGTGCTCTTCGTAGTAAAGGAGATCACCCGCAGAATTAACAGCTCTACCATGGAACTTTTCGACTTCCGCAAAGGCTGGGAACGACGTTAGCACCAATAACACATAGACCCAAATTACATATTTTCGTTTGAATATAATGGCGTTCATGTCCAAAACTTTTTGCTAAACTATTGTGCGTTTGAAACGATTTAAAAATTCACATGTATCCTAAGGAGCTGTAAAATACGATATATTATATGGGATATGGTAGGTACAAATAAATGGATGTCAAACAGAATTGATGCAAGATTTGATTCGGTTCACAAATCAATTGTTGGCATAACTATACGAATATCTAAAACATAAAAACCAGTGGTATTATTTTTCCTACACCGGATGGTACTATATTTCATAGGCCTAGGAAAATTTTTACATATATAATTGATATTATTAAAATTATTGACAAGGGCCGAATTAAACCGTATACAATCAAAGTCTCTTCAGACCTGCGCCTGTACAGGTGTGATACCGTATATGGATTGGTCAGCCTATCGGCTAATAATGCCAGATTCAAACGAGTTAAAACACTAAAAACGAAATGTACCAACAACGTCAAAAAACAGTTACCCGCCTGCATTCAAACAAATTTAGTACCCGTCATCAAAAGCGACTTAAACAACCCGCTGCAGATCGTCGCTCGGGAGTCGATCGACGCCAATCACCTGATAACCATTACTTTTTAGCAGGTGGGCTTGAAAGAAGGAGTTGGAAAGAAAGAAGATTATTGTGGTATATGACCGAGTGAACCCGATTCGCAGAATTGGATGAAGAATATTAGCCGCCGGTCTTTTTGAGCCTGCCGAATTTAAGCGGCTTCTGAGTTGCATCACTGTCGATTACCAACCGATTGCCTTCCATACGAATACTGCGGGATTTTTGGAGGGCATCGAAAAAGCGCTCTTCCTGCTCCATGACCACCGGCGGACAAATTCGCCGAGTCGATCCGATGGGGCCCACTTTAAAAAAGTTGCGTCCTGAACGAATATTGGCAAAGTAGCGATTACATCCGCCCCAGCCGGCGATCCGATCATGCCCTTGGAACCGAATGGTCGACTGCACCTGGTCGACAACGGTGCTTCCGTCAATTTCTTCCAGCACCCAATCGGTGCTTCTAAATCCCTCAACATCCATTTGCAATTTGCTTGTTTGACTACAACCAATGACCAGAAACAAAAACCACATGCATAACATCATTTTGCGCGGCATCGACAAAGCCTTTCCTTTTGGATATCGGTTGTTGCAGTATATAACAGTGCGTTTTAGTCAGGTCAATTGGCAAACAAGTCCGTCGAAAATATATATTGAACAAAACGGAGTTTTGCTTATATTCCTTCTTGTTGCTTTGAATAAGATAATGTGTTAAAATTGCTATAAATACTATAATTAAAAGATATGGCCAAAATGCAATTTAGGCGCCTAAGGCGCCTTAATCTCTCAGGTGGGCAATTGCAGAATTATTGGCTAAGCCATTTAAACAAAAACACATATAGACCCATCACGATCATAGTGCTCATAGGTTAATTTGAGGAGAAACCGATGGAAACAAACAAGGTGGTCGCGCGGTTCAAAGATGGAACAATCTTAAAAGGTAAAACCAACGATTTTTTCCCCAATAAAACCAGCTTTCACGTAGAAACCCTCAGCGGCGAAACAGAAACAATCGATGTTGAGCAATTGAAAGCCCTTTTTCTGGTCAAGGATTTTGAGGGCAACAAAGACTATGATGAAGAATTTAATGATGAGGTTTCCGGCGCCGGTCGCAAGATAAAGGTAACGTTTTCTGATGGTGAAGTCATCACCGGATTTACCCTTGGCTATTCGCCCAATCGCCAGGGTTTTTACATGACGCCGGCCGATTTGAAAAGTAATAATGTGCGTATTTTTGTAATCAAATCCGCCACCCAAAACATTGAATTTGTTTAATTACAAAATCTTTCCCTTCCTTTAAGATTTCCTACAGTTAGAACGCCGTTGATATAGGGCAATTTTCGGAAAACTACCGCCGTCAAAATTGAAGCCTGTCATTTTACGGAAAATTTGATATCCTCATTTCATCTGTCGTTCGCGATTTTCTGTCTAATAAAGCATTCCGGGCTAGTACCGATTGTTGTAAGCTTTGGCACAGCCAACTTAAAATTTTGCACAATCTGATTCAGGAGACCCAGCAGTGAATACAGAGGACTTGGGGAATTTGAGAATTCTGAATTGGCTTTTCAAACCGGCGGGATTAATGATGGAAAGCAGGCTTCGACAGTGGCTCATGAACCCTGAGAAAACCCTGCGAGGTGCCGACATTCAGCCTGGGCAGACCGTTTTAGAGGTGGGATGTGGTACCGGATTTTTTACAATACCCGCCGCAAGGCTGATTGGCGATCAAGGTCGTTTAGTGGCGATGGATCCGTTAAGCGATTATACCAAACGGGTGCTAAAAAAGGTTCAGGCCGCTGGTTTGAAAAATGTCTCCGTGGTGAAACGCGATGCGCTCAATACGGGATTGGATTCTGAGAGTGTAGACAAGGCGCTATTATTCGGTGTGATTCCTTTCCCTTCGTTGCCCTTGAACCTGCTTTTACCCGAAATGCACCGTGTCATAAAGCCGGAGGGGGGCTTGGCTGTGTGGCTATTCCCTGTTTCCGGTTGGGTACCAAAATCGATTCTCAAATCCAGCTTATTCACATATGTCAGCAAACGAAACGGCGTTTATAATTACAAGCGATGTTGAGCCCTAAGATGAATTCAGAATTTGGTTAGCAAAGATGGACTAAGGCCTGTCGGCTATCAGTCGCTTAAATTGGATCCGTCAGATAGGTGCACAAGTCTTTCAAGTTCTTCATCATAGTGGTCGATCCGATTCTGCCAGGCAAATTTACCCATATGAGCTGAGAGCTGTTCGCGTAACGCTTTAAACTCGGTGTAATGGGTGATCAAACGCACGAGCTTTTGGACCAGGTCGCCAGCGTCCTCATACAGGACCATAGAATGGAATTGCTGTGGGATGATCTCCGGGTAGGCCAGCCTGTTCGGCAAGAGGGGTACACAGCCGAAGCGGATGGCCTCGACCACCGCAATCCCAAAATTTTCCTGCTGGGCGGTGCTGATGACAATCGATCCCCGTTGCAGCCAGCGGAGGTATTCTTCCCGCGATTCCACATATCCATATTGCAAAATCCGCTGCCCATAATGCTCACGGGCACGCTCAAATGCCTTGGGAACCGCCTGGAAATTTTCTCCGAGTAGCGCCAAGTGGAAATTGGCTCCGTTTGCCAATACCGCATCCAGGGCATCAAAAAACTGATCCGGGCTTTTGTCAAACTCCCAGCGATGATTCCAAATAATCAGAGGCGGAGCCTCACGGGGTGCGTCGACACCGGGTATCGCATCGGCTGGAAACCGGCAGCCGGGATATAAAAAACCTGTCTTGGCGCGAATCTTGTCTACCAGCCAAAGAGGTTGGTATTCGGGCATCATCTTTATGAAGCCCGGAAGATGATCAAAAAAAGCGTTGCAATGGGTTTGCGAATTAAACAGAATCCGATCCGCGGTCAGGGCTGTGGTTATATCGGTGAAACCGAATTGATAATCCATATGCTCGCCGGGGGCTAGCGGATAAGTGAGCTGGGTTTCGTGAAAATACGTCAGAATCGGCGGACAGGTGCCATTTGAAAGAGCTTTGTAATCAGCCAAACTCATCAGGCTGGTGGTTAGCAGGCCGTCATAGATTTTAAGGGAAGGAATTTTTTTGATAAAGAAAAGGGCCGCGCCCCGCATGCGCCACTTCCAAAAGCGGGCAGGTAAGGTCACCAAATCAATATCGTGCCGTGAATGTGAAACCAACCCCTTGGCAAACTCGCGATGGGAACCCCCATAAAAAGGTTCCAGAAACAGGAATTTTAATCGGGTTTTCACCATCAAACGCCCATCGGTTGGGGCTACCACTCACTGGTCAGCCGCCGTTTAACCTCGTCCCAATTGGCCTCCATATTTTTTACGGCATCCAGGGCTAAATCCAGATGTATTGACGTGTATTTTGAAAAAATCCGACCCTGCTTTTTCTTGTCCTTTACCCCATCGATCTGCAGTGGCATATCGGATACCAGCATGATCGAGCCAATCGGGACCGCATAACGGTAGGCCACCGAAAAAACCGTCGCCAACTCCATGTCTATGCCCAAAATCCGCTGATGGCGTAAATAATTAACAAAGGTATCGTCAAATTCCCAAAGGCGACGATCGGTCGTATAGATAATGCCACAACGGGGAAGCCGCTTGCTTTGTCGAACCGCACCAATGCAGTAAAGGTTAACAGAAGAGGCCGGGATTGCCGGAAACCCTTTTGGCAGATAATGATTGCTGGTCCCCTCACCCCGGATAGCCGCAGAGGGAATGATAAAATCGCCCTCCTTAAGTACATCGTCGATACCGCCGCACATGCCCACCATGATAACGGTTTTGAGATTCGGCAGATAGGCCAAACAATTTACCACCAGGGCCGCCTGAGGCGAGCCGATGCCGAAATCGATCATGGTGCAGTTAATATCTTTGGCGTTGACGATCCTAAAATTACCTTCGGAGTATGTCCCCTTGGTCTTCTCTTTGAAGCGCTGTATGTATTTTTTAAAATTCGTAATCAGGATGTGATCGCAGATCTCCTCCATGCTGCTATTCGTATATCTTTCAAGTGTTTGCTTGATGTATTCATTTTCATCGATCGGCATGTTCGGCTCCTTGCAGTTCCGGTCAGCAGATGATGCACCGGTGAGATGCGTAAAACAATTGACAAAAATCTGTGCATCGAATCTTAACTGATGAATAAATTAAAATCGGTTGAATTAATCCTATCATATTGTCAATGTCATTCCCAATCAAAATCAGCCAATAGCGCGGAATGAATCAGTCCACCACTGAAAAACTGCCCAGCCACAAAACTTTTTAAGCCCTTTTGTCCATATCTGACAAAGCCGTGTGGTACTCTCAAATCAGTATAAAAATCAAATCCATCACGCAGAAAGAAAGGAAAAAAATGGAAACTTGTCTAAATTTGATCTCAGCTGCGACCGTTCGCTCGCTAAAAAATATTATTTGGGCATTTCCCTTCCTGGCAATAATGGGAATGATCTGGGGCTATCTTGCGGCTGCAGATTTAGGCGTTATCATCGGCATACTGACTGCCGCAGTGACCAGTGTTATCATCGGCATCTCAAGTGAAATTGTCAGCAATCGTTCACAAAGCGGTTCTGTTGAAATGCATTATAAACAGCCCGAAAAAATCATTTTTCGCATTTAACTGGCTCAATCAACTGGCCTAATCCCGTTTCACGGGGATCTTCGGCCGACTCAACAGGCCAACCTATAATATTTTTTCCACATGGAGGCGATATGGATCAACACATGTTAAAACAGAAAGAAGCTGCAACCATTCTGGCGAAGGCCTGGAACAATCTGGATGCATCTTTGCTCGAACCGTATATGGCAGAGGAGGTTATTTTCTGGTCCCAACAGGCGTTAACCGACATGATTGGCAAACATGCGGTGATGGCCCATTTGAATACTGAAATGGAAATAATCCGCTGTTCGCCAAAAGAGCGGGTATTTGCTGAATTGGGTGAGACCCAACCTTACCCGCTGGCACCTGATACCGCCGAACCCTGCGTTGTCCTGGCCCATGGTGATAAAAGCAATGTCAGGGCGCTGGCTCTATTAAGACTGGAATGCGGTAAGATTAACAGCATTGGCATTTGTTCGGATGCGCCGCATCCATCGACTGCTAGACGAACAGGCGAGTACCCGTACTAGACGGGTTGTGGACTTCTTCCGTCGCTTAATCGGCTTTCGCATGCGTCAGCAATACGTCGGACATATATGAAGACCGGCTGAGGTTTTCAGGTGTAAAGATACATCGAGTGGCAATACTAATATCCCGATTCGCATTTTCGAAAATCGGGATTTTAGTTTGTAAAAACAGGATCCAAACTGATTGGCTGCTTAAGGTTATTCCACACAAAAAAAGGTTGTTGCCCGCAAAAGAACAAAAACGCTGATAAATCAGGCATCATCGGGGCAAACACTGGACCACTGACTGACCCTGAGGCAACTGTCACGACGCTCATCTTTTTGCCGTCGTTCGTAACCGGTTCTTCGCTCCGGACCGCCCGTATCGAAATAGTCAGAGTCATAAACAGCGCGTCTATCATCTCCAGAACGACGATCAACATATGGATCGGCGATTCTTTCTTCGGCTGATTTCATATTTCCTCCTTTAAACAACTCTTCTAAAATATAATAACAATCGCTCATAAAGCAATGGTGTGCATAAAGGCGCGAGGTGCAACTATATGCATTTTGAGTTTCAGCGACCTTTGATTGTAATTTAACCCAATTTGCGATACGGGTAAAATCAAAGGTTTCAGGTGTCAGTGTTCAGGTTTCAGTATGCAGCGGTCAGAGATCAGATCGTCGACAGCAATAAAAAGTGCTCCATCTGAACCATCTTTTCGGTCATTTGTGAACTGACACCTGACACCCGAAACCTGAATTTTCATATGATTTGCCAAAACAAAAAAGCTATATTAAACAAGGGGAGGTTTAAGATGCCCGACACAACAAAGATAGTTGATGGTTTTCGTTTCATGCCCCCGTCTCTGGGTGCCTGGATCGGTAAAGACATTCCCGATCAACCTTATAGCGGCAAAATCCCCTGGACACCGCTTGACAAGCCGCTCAGCGAGGCCACCTTCACACTCGTCACCACCGCCGGCATCAGTATGACATCTGATCCACCGTTTAATATGGAGCGCGAAAAAAAAGAGCCTGCCTGGGGGGACCCGAGCTTCCGTAAGATTCCGCGCACCGCAACTGAAAGCGATATCGAGGTCAGCCACCTGCACATCAATACCGGCTATATCAAAGAGGATATCAATGTGATGCTACCGCTCGCACGCTTTGCCGAGTTTGAAAAAGAGGGGATCATCGGCAGCCTCGCACCAACTTGTTACTCCTTTTACGGTTTCCAGATGGATGCCATGGCCCTGCTGTCTGAAAGTGCTCCCCAGATGGCCGAGCAGATGCAGAAGGAAAATGTAGAGGCCGTGCTTCTTACGCCCGCCTGACCGTACTGCTGCCGGTCCGTGGGACAGGTCGCACATTATTTAGAGGCACAGGGTCTTGCAACCGTAATCCTGACGAACACACCTGAATTTCATCGGGAAGTTGGTATTCCGCGCGTGGCGGCAATTGAATACCCCTATGGCCGCCCCGTGGGTCAAGTTGACGATCGCAACGGCCAAAGGGAAGTTCTTTTGGCAGCCCTGTCGGTTTTTGAGAAAGCAAATGAGCCCGGACAGGTGTTTAATTTACCATTTACCTGGCCCGAGGAGCCTAAACATACCGACTGGCAACCGCCGGAAATATCTCCCATTATAAAATTGCATCTGGAGGAGATTAAGGCCCTGGGCGCAAAACTTCGCAAAAAGCAATCTTAAAAATGCATCACTAAAGGTGATTCATTTTACAAGTGCCTAAAATGCCTAAAGTGATCTAAAATGCCTAAAATTATGGCGTCGCTGCACTCCATCCTTTTTAAAAAGATAGAATTCCTCAACTTTAGGCACTCATTGAAGTTGGAGTATAGAAATGCCTGTTGCCAAGATCGGAAGCCACAGCCTGTATTATGAAATGATCGGGCAGGGCCACCCCCTGGTGATGATCAGAGGCGTAGGCAGCAATGTGGACCACTGGTATGAACAGGTGCCTGCGCTTTCGAAAAAATTTCAATTGCTGGTTTTTGACAATCGCGGCATCGCCCGCTCTTCGGATCCCGGCGGCCCTTTTAGCATTGGAGATATGGCAGCAGATACCATTGCCCTGATGGATGCAGTGGGGTTTAGCAAAGCACACGTGTTGGGCTATTCCATGGGGGGCATGATCGCTCAGGAAATGGCATTGAACCACCCGCAAAAAGTCATGGGGCTCATTTTGGTGGCCACCGATTGCGGTATTTCGCTGCGGATCAAAGCACAACCGGAAGCCACTAAACTTTTTAGCGAGATGATCCGCCTGGGCACAAATGAGGCCAAAATAGCCGCAGCGCATTGCCTGTTTGCAAAGCAGACCTTTGAAAAAAATCCGCAGGTTATTCAGCGCTACGCCGAGGTTTCGCAACGATTTCCCGCATCACAAAAAATGCTTGCGAAGCAATGGGCCGCTGTTACACAGCATGACGCTTGTGAGCGGCTGCCGCACATATCTTCACCAACCCTCACCATCACCGGCGTCGAGGATGTGCTGATTCCACCGCAAAACGCAGCGGTATTGGCCGAAAGGATCCCCGAGGCGCAAATGATCTCCATTGACGGCGGCGGCCACCTGTTATTGATTGAACAACCCCGGCAATTCAATACAGCGGTTATCAATTTTTTGGAGGGAAAATCTTCATAGATAGGACAAAGGACAGAAGTCAGAAAACAGAGTAAGTAATGGAAATGGAATTATCAATCTGTCTTCTGTCTTTCGACCTCCGAATTCTATTCTATTATCTGAATTTTGCACGAGTCGGAGCCTTTCATATGCAAGGCATTTCAGGGCGAAGCTATAGTGAACTATGCTTCGCCCTAAATAACGCAGCAGATGGAAGTCTCCGGCTGCCGCGTTATCTCCAGGGTGAAAATTAGTGCGATAATTTGATTTTCATCCTTTAAATCTAATTGGTATTTTGAATTACTTCTATACTTTGTCTATCTGAATGTCATAGAAACATAGTAAGAACTTCGCACTAATTTTCATGCAAATGTTATTCGGCGAGCAACCACTGATAAGCCCTGCTAAATCCCCGTAGTGAAAACGTGGGCTTCTGGGTGATATCGGGAACGGATTCGTATTCAACGTTAATTTGCAGCCCACGTTTCATGTTTCGGATGAGTTCGCCGTTTTTTTCCACTTCGTCGGTCAGGCAATTGCCATTGCAATCCTTGATAGCCGAATGAAGTGTCAGCGTGTCAATCTTATCAATCCGGTACGAAAAATAATTAGAGGCCATCTCCTGATCTGATTTTATGGTCAGCCGAATTTGGTCTCTGCCGGAAGCAGAAACCGACAGCCACAGGGAGTTGTTCCTGTTTCCGGTAAAGGTGCCGATCTGTTTGTTTTTGATGTTTGTGGCCGGATCGGTTTCTTCGATGCCCACCCAAGCAGCAAACTTCACCTGCTCAGCCAGACCAATGGTCGGATAAGCTATAAGCGATAAAATTATGACCATCCAAATATGAAACGAGGTCTTCATCAAGCAATCCTCTCATCTATGCGATCAAATGGGTTCATTTTTTAGTGGTTTTTAAAAACGTACCGATATTCAAACGTTCTTTTTACAACTATGTATAATACCACATTTTCGATATTTGGAAAAATACGGAAGGACGTAAAAAAGCTGATGCGCTTTCCAAAACAGCATATTGCATCGCAGCCCCCACCCCTTATATTGGGAGGTGAGAACCGAAATTTTAATGCAAGTACGAAAAAGGACTTTGGTTCCGGTCGAGTGCAAAAGGAGGTGTAATGAAAATATATGACCACAAATATATGGAGTGGCTCAATAGCTGATCTTTACAAATAATTGTCAAAAAAAAGGTGGACAAAAAATGAAGCTTAATCTCAAAGCCTTAACAGTTGCAGCGGCTGTTGTGTGGGCCGCATCCGTTTTGATCGTCGCGGCGGCAGATTCAATCTGGCCCGGGTATGGCAAAACATTTTTGAACATGCTGGCCTCCGTCTATCCAGGCTTTGGCGCAACCGGCACCATCGGCGACGCGCTGGCTGGAAGTGGCTATGCGCTTGTCGATGCCGCTGTTGTCGCTTTTGTTTTTGGCTGGCTTTATAATTTAATCGCCGGTAGAAAAACCAGCTGAGGCCCATACACCCGACAATCATGGCAGCATGGATTTTTAGCGGGAGCGCCCGACGTGTTCCAGTAAAAGGACAAAAAAAAGGCGTCTCGTCGACATTTGACGAGACGCCTCTCATTTGCTTGGAAATGCAATTAAACTATAGTGACATTTACCGCCGCAGGCCCTTTTTGGCCTTCCTCGATATCAAACGTCACTTGGTCGCCTTCATTAAGAGATTTGAACCCGGACGAATTGATGCCTGAATAATGAACAAATACATCCGGACCATCTTCCTGCTCAATGAAGCCATAGCCTTTACTGCTATTAAACCATTTTACAATTCCATTGGCCATAATAA
>JAAUXY010043839.1_pt1 | contig 55057 bp, 61 predicted proteins | sample 7278121 | NCBI WGS metagenome assembly JAAUXY01 (sample SAMN14350117, study PRJNA611818) | marine sediment metagenome | isolation source: surface marine sediment (1.8m) | place: French Polynesia: Moorea | collected 2018-08
CACCGGAATCTTTCCGTCTGCCATATTTTGTTTGGCGTAGGCCTCGCCCGCGGGACAGACACCGGCCTCGCCGTCGACATCGAGGAAAAATTCCGGGGTTGAGTCAGCCATCGCGCTCTCCCGCCAATGTACAGGCGACATTGCAATTGACAAAACTAGCAGCCGGCGGATCGTGGCTTTATGCGCACTTGTACCTATCGTACGCAGAAGCCCGCATTGACGCGCGCACGGTCGCGATCATTAATTGATGCATAAGAATGGCAGCCACCGCACGGGGCGTATAGATGACCAATCGAATGATGAAAAGCTGTTGTGGGCCGGACGGCAAACCCGACTTCATCAGAATGAGAGAATTCATGCATCAACACGATCGCACCAGCCGGTTCGACGCGGCCGGCTGGGCATTGTTCTTTATCTGGGTCGGTATCGCGTGGCTGGCCGACGTTGGCCTCGGCATCGGCCTGCTCGGTGTAGCGGCGATTACGCTCGGCATGCAGGCGATTCGCAAAGCCTTCGGCGTGCCGGTGGAGATGTTCTGGATAGTGGTCGGGATCGGTTTCGCCGTCGCCGGGTTGTGGCAATGGCTCGATATTCAACGGCCGTTGGCGCCGTTTGTGCTGATCGCCCTGGGCGTGGCGCTGTTCTTCTGGCGGGTGCTGCCGCGGGCACCGCGCCAGCAGACGGAATCAGAATAGACCCGGCGCTATTTCCCACAGAGTTGCGGTCACCGTCACCAAATTAGTATGGACATCGACATCATCCTGGAGGAACACAGCAGCCCGGACCAGATCCGGGAACTGGCGGTGGCGGCCGAGCAGTTTGGCATTCGGGCCGTGTGGGTTTCCAACTATCACCAGTACTGGGACGCATTCCTGGCCCTGACACCCGCCGCGCTGGCGACATCGAAGATCCTGCTGGGACCGCTGGCAGTCAGCCCGTGGGAAATGCACCCGCTGAAGATGGCTAACGCCATCCTGACGCTGAACGAGATTGCCAAGGGCCGCGTCATGCTGGCGGTTAGCGGGGGCGGCGGCTGTTACGCGGCAATCGGCTGGCGTGCGACGAGCGACGGCGAGGTGTGGCCACCGCTGGATCCAACCACCGGTTTCGCGGCGACCAATCGGCGCGTGCGGAGCGTGCGCGAAACCATCGAGATCATGCAGCACGCACGCACCGGCCAACTCACCATGGGTTACGACGGTGGCGCGTTCGTGATCAAGCGGCCGTTCGTGATGGACTGGGCGCAGCACGATGGTCCACTGCTGTATTCCTGCAGCAGCGCGCCGATGATGATCCGCATGGGCGCGCGCGTCGCCGACGGCCTGCAGCTCAGCGACTTCACGCTCGACATGATGCCGGCCGCCATGGAGAACGTGCGGGCCGGACTGGCAAAACGCGCGCAACCTGTCGAGGATTTTCGCGTCGGCAATTTCTGGGCCTGGCACCTGAAACCGGACCGCGAAGCCTCTATGTACGAGGCACGCCGTGAACTGTTCCTGCGCGGCGCGCTGATGGGCAAACTGAAACCGGAACTGACAATGCTGCTCGGAGATGCAGACGAAGCGGACCTCGTGCTCGACCACTGGCCTGACTTCCGGAAAGCATTCTTCACCCGCTCGGGCAAGATCGACGGCGTCCCGGCAGATATTGTTGATCGCCTGATTGCCGGCCTGGCGTCGGCCGGGGACCTGGGTGACCTGGAATCACAGCTCGTGCGTTTTCGACAATTCGCGAACAGCGGGCTCACGGAACTGTCACTGCGCCTGCACGATGAACCGATGGACGCATTGCAGGTGATTGGCGAGCATGTCGTGCCCGCCGTACGTTGAGCTGCGCCGCTAACGCCCCACCGCGCCGGGCGCGAGCGCCTTGAAACGCAGCACGTAGAACGGCGGTTCGGCGAGGTTTTTACCACGGTTGAACGGTGCCGACAGGTGCAGCTGATTCGACACCACGTAGACATAGTTATCCGGTCCGAAGGCCAGGCTATCGGGCCAGCGCAGTCGCATCTCATCGCGATGTAGCACGCGGTAGGCGCCGGTAGCGTCGGTCACCCCAATCGCATCACCGGTGAGATCGGTGATATAGACATTGCCAGCGCTGTCGACGGTGATGCCGTCACAGACCGGGCGATCGCCGTAACGTTCGATGCGCGCGGCCAGCTCGGCATCGGTCAGCGAGTCGTCCGCCAGGTCGGCGGCACGCACGCGCCACAGGTCCTCGCTCTGCGAGGCGCCGTAGTACACCCACTCCGACGCGGGATCGATGGTGATGCCATCGACGCCGATTTGCCCCCGGGGCTGGCCGTCTTTATCAACGCCGTAGGTATTGCCGCCAATTACCATCGCAATCGGCTCGGCCATCACCGACGGATGTCTGTCCAGGACTCGCCGCGCCGCGCCTGACTCCAGGTCGACCACGACCAGCGCCGGATTGCGGGCGCTCGCATCGCTGATATAGATCGTGCGGTGGACCGGATCGATGGCAATGTCGTTGAAAAATGAACCGCGCGCACGGGCCGGCGCACCTACCTCGATGATCCGGTGCAGTTCGTCTTCGCGTGTGTCCCACGCCACCAGTCGGGAGCTCTTGCGACCGTTGTCCAGCATCCACACGATGCCGTCTGCGCCGGCCTGGATGCCGAGCACGCCGTCGAGGCCGATATCTTCGTCGTTGCGCTCGGCCGCCCAGGCGGCATTCGGAAACGGCCGCACGCTGCCATCCGGCAGCAGTTCGATGACGCGAAGCTCGGGACGATAAAGAGGGTGCTGACTGATGATCACCCGGCCGTCCGGCGTCACCGCGATGTTGCCGGGCCCCTGACTCAGCTCGGCGACGACTTCCAGTCGCGGTTCCGGGTCTGGCTGCGTGGCACAGCCCGCACACAGCAGGCCGCAGGCCAGACCGCTAACAAGCGATTTCCCGATATTCACAGATTTCCGACCAGCGTAGTTCTGTTGTAATTCGAGGCCGCGCCGTTGAGGGGCACTAACCTTAACCTCGAATTGCGGTCACTGTCGCGGAATTCTCATTAGCCGCCACCGCCGGCGGCTACGTTCCGCAGCGCGCGGCCCGGCGCTGTATCTGCCTCGAGTGCTGGCAGCTGTTCTTCCTGGTTCGGTTGCGCCACCCGGTTAGGGCGTCGCGGTGGTGGGGCGGCGCGTCGAGCGGCCGATCTGGTGCCGGCGCTGCGACCGCTGGTGCGATTGGCGCCGGTGCCCCGCGTATTTGACCGATCGGCGCTACCGCGGCCGCGGCTTTGCCGCGTTGCCTGATCTGTGCCGCTGCGGCTCGAGCGACTGGACGACCGGTTCATGTTCGACGTGCTGCTACCCCGCGTGCGGCCGGTGGTGCGGTTGGCGACCGCAGTATCCACGCCGGTGCCACCGGTTGCCCCACTTGGCCGAGACGGCGTGTCGTCACCGCTCGAAGACCGGCTCCGCGGCACTCGCGGCACAGGCCGGGTCGGTATCACGTTCGGATCGAGGCTCACGCGCCCGCCACCTTCCATGGGCCGATCGCTGAATTCGATTACGCCATCGGCATTGACGCGCTTGTAGACATCCGTCGCCGCGGCCGGCAAAGCGACGCTCACGAGCAGCAGGCTGACCAGCACTAGTTCTTGTTTATTCATTAGAAATCAGATGCCTGTGGAAACGAGTAGTTTAGACCGATTCCCGGATTTTCGGTTCACTTGCTGACTTAATGACGGGAACCGCATCACACTTACCTGCCCGGTTGACTCTTGCCGTTTGCTTTATGTTGCAAAGTACTTGACCGTCTCAATCACTCGGCGCTAGAGTCGCCACCAATGGATACACCCGCGGCCAAGCCGGACGGCACTGCCAAGGTCCAGTCCCTGCACAGCCAGGCGCTGGGCAACCTGGAATTCATTCGCCAGACCATGGAAGGTGCCGGGTCGTTCACGGCCGTGCCGGGCACGGCGGGTATCACCATGGGCACGATTGGCGTGCTGGCAGCGTTGCTGGCAAGCCTGCCGGCGCTGGCGTCTCACTGGCTGATGATCTGGCTGGTTGCCGCGGCCCTGGCCGCGCTGACCGGCAGCTTGCTGATCTGGTACAAGGCGGTCGCCGCGGGCATCACTATCTACACGGGCCCGGCGAAGCGTTTCGTGCTGGCACTCGCCCCGGCGCTGCTGGCCGGCGCTGTGCTCACCATTGTGCTGGCCTACTCCAATCTCGACGCGCTGATTCCGGGGACCTGGCTGCTGCTTTACGGCTGCGGCGTGATGGCCGCGAGCGTCGTGTCACTACCGCTGATTACCACGCTGGGCGCGTGTTTCATGTTGCTCGGCATGCTCGCGTTCGTGGCGCCATTCGGCATCGAAAATTGGTTACTTGGCGCCGGCTTTGGCGGGTTACACCTGGTGTTTGGCGTGCTGTTAGCGAGGCAGCATCGTGGCTAGCCGCGCGGCTGCAGCCAAACGCGCCACGCAGGGCACGCGCAAATCGGCGCGCGCGCGGTTGCAGGAGGTGCCAGGCAAGAGCAGCGTTGCCGACGATAAACACGTGGACCGGCTGATTTACGAACGCGTTCGACTCGGCATCCTGAGCGCACTGGCGGTAAACGACGAATTGCCTTTCAACGCGCTGAAAACAATGTTCGATACCAGTGACGGCAATCTCAGCGCCCACGCGCGCAAGCTCGAGGATGCGGGCTATATCAAGGTCAGCAAGGGCTTTGAAGGGCGCCGGCCAAAAACCGTCTTCCGCCTGACGGCTGCAGGCCGCAAGGCACTGAACCGTTACCTGGACCACATGGAAGCGGTGATCGCCGCGACCCGCGGCAGCTGAGTCTTTTTTTGAGTATTTACTCTGTATTGCAAAGTAGTTGGTGAAACGATATGCATGTCGCAATGATCATGGATGGCAATGGCCGCTGGGCAACGCAACGCGGTTTGCCGCGCGCCGCCGGCCATGTCGAGGGCGCTCGCGCGGTGGCCCGCATCGTCGAGTGCGCGGTGGCACAGGGCATTGACGTACTGACCCTGTACGCGTTTTCGACTGATAACTGGGATCGCCCGCCGGCCGAGGTGACGGCGCTGCTGCGGCTGTTCGAACGGTATCTGCAGGCGGAACTGCCGAACTGCGTCGAGAACTCCGTTCACATCAACATCATCGGCAACCGGGCCCGGCTCGCTCCCGATCTTCTGCACGCGATCAATACGGCCGAACAAGCCACGCGCGACGGCACGCGACTGCAATTGCGCATCGCCATCGATTACTCGGCGCGCGACAGTTTGCTGACTGCCGCGGGACGGTGTCGCAATATCGGCCAGCTGAGTCGCGCGGTGTTTCGCCGACAACTCGAAGCGGGCATGCATTGCACCCTGCCGGCCCCGGATGTGGATCTGTTGATTCGCACCGGCGGCGAACAGCGGCTGAGCGATTTTCTGTTGTGGGAATGCGCCTACGCCGAGCTGATTTTTCTCGATTGCCTGTGGCCGGACTTCTCGCCGGCACGACTGACCGAGTGCCTGCATCAATTTACCCGGCGCGAGCGGCGCTTCGGCCGCCTGCTTGCGTCCACTGCCTGACTGCTGGAGAGACCCATGCGCAGAAACCTCCTCGAAAACCTGACCGGCAGCCAGTTTGGCCGGGTGGTCTTTATTGGCGTCATTGTCCTGTTACTGGAGATCCCGGCCGCGATGGTGCATGACGTCATCCGGGAGCGGTCGCGTTACCAGGAATCCGCCGGCCGCGAGACTTCCGCGCTTTGGGGCGGTAGCCAGACGTTCCAGGGGCCCCGGATTGTGGCCCGCTATCGCTGTGATCCGCCCTACCAGATTGGCGGCCAGCCGACTCGCGGTGGCGTATTTCGCGATGTCGTGTTCCTCCCTGATGAACTCGTGGTGAATGCGTCCACGACTACCGAGGTCCTGAGTCGGGGGATCTACGAGTTTCCCGTGTATCGGGCACAGCTGGCTGTCAGCGGCAAGATATCGCTGCCGGATGTGACCGTGCTCGGCCTCGATGCCGAGCGTGTTGAACTGGTTGACCTGGCGCTGGTGCTCGAACTGCCGGATCGACGCTCGCTGCAGCGAATCTCGACGGTGTCATGGCAAAACGAACAACTCGAATTCAAACCGACCCTGGCGGCCGACGGCTCGACCGGGGGGCTGCGTGCGCCGCTCGCGTTGCCGGCGGCTGACGAACCCGCTGCGTTCGCGTTTGATGTCGAGTTGAATGGCAGCAAGAGCCTGTTCTTTCTGCCACTGGGGCGCGCGACCAGTGTTTCGCTGACGTCCGACTGGTCCAGTCCGAGTTTCAGCGGCGCCTGGCTGCCAACGGAACGCAACGTGCACGACGCCGGCTTTACCGCGAGCTGGCAGGTGCCCTATCTCGGTCGCACGATTCCAATTGCGTGGTTTGCAGAACACCCGCCGGAAGCCGAGCTGCAAACCATTGCCTTCGGCACAGCCTTCATCCCCGGCGTGGATGCCTACCGCATGGCCGAGCGCAGTGTGAAATATTCGACCCTGTTCGTCGTGCTGACCTTTGCGGCACTGTGGCTTGTAGATGTGCTCACCAAGGTCGCGATTCATCCGCTGCAATACCTGCTGGTCGGTGCCGCGTTGAGCCTGTTTTACTTGCTCGAGCTGTCGCTCGCCGAACATATCGGCTTTGGTCCGGCATACACGCTGGCCGCCATCACCATCGTTGGCACCATCCTGCTGTACTGCGTACCGGTGCTGCGCGGGCGATTGCGAACGGCCGCAATGGCCGTGCTGCTCGCATCGCTTTACGGCTATCTCTACGTGGTGCTCCGGAACCAGGACCACGCGCTGCTGGCCGGCACGACGCTGCTGTTCGCGGCACTTGCGACCGTGATGTTCCTGACCCGTAATATCGACTGGTTTGCGCTGACCGCCCGTCGCGACGACGACACGGCACAGGCATGAGCAAATTCAACCCGGGAAGTGGCGCCGTTTCTGCGTGTCCAGGTCCCAGTGCGCCAGCGCCGCAGCTTCGTCGAACGTGCTCTGCAGGAAACACATCAACGTGGTGTCTGGATCGGATGACGTGCGCACCGCCTCGTAAGGCAACACGAATTCACCGAGATCACCGTTCCAGTTCGCCTCGTGCGGTTCGACAATTGCCTTGTTGTAACTCTCGGGCGTGGGATAAGCGTAGGCGTAGAAAATCGCTTCCGGGAAGTCGGGACCGCCCGGCCAGAAACCGGCGCTGCTCACCTCGTGCGAGTAGGCTTCCTGCGCAACCCATAGCGGCATGTTCGGCAAACCGCCCGGGTGATCCGGCGCCGGCCGGCCGGAAAAACGCGTGACTGCCAAATCGAAACTGCCCCAGAAAAAATGGCTCGGGCTCGATTTGCCGCTGTAACGCGCGCGGAATTCGTTGAACACCCGGTCCACCTGGAACAGCACCTGCCAGAAACGATGGACAGCATCCGGATCGTAACTGGCGTGCACCGTATCCTCCGGGAACGGAATCGCATCGGCGACTTCGTTCGGGGTCGTATTGATGGTAACCGGCAATTGCAACTCCGCGAGTGCCGCCAACACAGCGCGGTAGAAGTCCGCGGTGGTGCGCGGCTCCAGCGGCACGGTTTCGATACCACCCTCACAGGACCCGATCAGCAACTGATGCGTGAAGAAATCAAAATCAATACTGAACGTGCGCTCGCCGTGCGGAATCATGCCAGTGGTCAGTCCACGCGGCGTGACATACAGCGTCACGTGCCACGAATGATTGAGCCATGGTGACTGCGTCATGCGGATCTTGCCGATGATCTGCGTCCACATGTGCAGCGTTGCCGCCGTGTCAGCCCATTGATCGAAGGGCAGCGCTGGCCAGTTGGGATGAACCGTGGGTGTTGTTGTCATGTTCTGCCCCGGTGCGTCTGCGACTGTAGCGAGAGCACCCATTATCACGCTGCCGCGCGCGCGGCGCCACCGGCCGCGGCGCGCTCCAGTTCGGTGGCGAATTCCGGCGGAATCTCCAGCTGCTCGCGCAGTTGCTCGAGGTAGCGCTGCTCGGTCCAATGATCCTTGTCGATTGCGAGTAACGACGCCAGGTAGAGCTCGGCCGCCTCTTCGGAGTTTTGCGCCAATGCGGCAATCCGGGATGCTTCCGCCGGCTGTCGCATCCAATCCATGACCAGGTCACGCTCATCGTCGCCGAGGCCAAATTCAGCCATGCGGCCTTCGATACGCGTCCATTCCTGGTCGTCGATTGCGCCATCCGCGCGCGCCGACACGATCATTGCGGCAATGAGGTTGCGGCTCAAACGCTGCTGCGTATCCGTCTGTTCCGGCGCGGGTATGAAACGCTGGCGCGCCGTATCGACGACAGGTGCGTCGGGCTGCCCCGCGGGAATGGCATCGCCCTGACCCTGTTGGTAACGATTCCACGCGTGATAGGCGAGTCCGCCGAGGGCCGCGAGGCCGCCGACTTGTGCGGCACCGCCGAGCATCTTGCGTCCTTTCTTCGAGCTCAGCGCGGCGACGAGCCCGCCGCCGAGTGCGCCACCGGCGAGGCCACTCGCCGCCGGATTGCTCATAAACTTCGCGAGCAGTTGCTTGGCATCCATGTCGATAGTCCCTCCAGACATTGGTGATCGCCTAAATGCTAGCGATGCGAGCGGTTTTGCAATAGCGGTTCTTTTCGAGCATTCCCTTCGAGCGGCTCGAAGGGCCGTCGGACGGCGCGGTAGTCGCCCGCAACCAGCGCGCGGTCGGAACCAATGTCAGATGCGGCACGGTCAACGACCACAGCCCGATGAAAACCACCTGAACGAGCCGCGCCTCAAGCTGCGGTGCCGGCAACAGGAAAAGCACCGCGGTCGCCACTGCAATAGTACCGGCCGTCAGGAGTACAACGCTCCGCAGGGCCAGGCCGCGTTCGTGATGACATTCTTGCAGTGCGTGCAGGCTGTGGCGGATGCTGTGTAAACCGACAAAGTACACGCTGAAAAACAGCAGTGGTGGCAAGGCCAGGGCCAGTCCGGTGACGGCGGCGATTTCGACACCGCTCTGCCGGTGCTGGCGAAGGGCCAGCAGCGTCACGGGCACAATCGCGATTAGCAACACGCGCCCGAGGTCGCGCAGCGTTGCGACCAGGTCTGTGGCGGCGGCGGCAGGCACCAGGTAACCGAACAACTCACTGACGATTTCCGGATGCGCGTAGGCGGGTAAAACCACGAGCGCGGCAGCCGCGATCAAGCGTTGCCACACCGGCAGGCGCCCGGACCAGTCTCCCGCAAAGTGCCACACCGATGCCGCCAGGAAGACCGGCAATACGACAGTGGGAAACAGCAACCAGGCGCGGAGAGCCGCAATGACCAGCAGCGCATAGAGCATGAAGAACGCGATCAGCTCGATGCGATTGCGCCATAGACCAACGCGACGGGCAAGGATGAGATCAAAGGCGCCGTGGGCAACGCCGAGTGTGCCGACGGCGGCGGTCAGGACTGCGGCATTCACCGCTGAGGCCCCATTGAAACCCGCCAACGCTGCCCCGATCAGGGCGGCGGCGCTGATGCAAAAGAGGCGCGAGTGTAATCGAGTAGCGGACATTTGATGAGGCAGCGGGGCGGCGTCCTGCCACCCCGCTGCTTCGGATCACCGGACTCAGGCCGGCTGCTGGACGGCGCCGCGCGGGCCGTATTCCAGCTCAGACTTGCGCATTGCGATCATGTAGATCAGCACACCAAACGCGGCTTTCGCGACAACGTCAGCAATCGTGTAGCCGACCTGCACCAGTGTCACCGCGGTACCACCGGTGAAGCCGATCATCGGGAAGATGAACACCACCGGGTAGAACGACCACGACAGCACCGTTAACCAGCGAGCGCCGTTCACCAGGCCGCGCACACCTTCCGGCTGTGCCTCGATCGATTTCTTCAGGCCGACGAACAGCTCGTACACGATCCAGACGAACGGGATCATTGCCAGACCCCACCACAACCAGCGTGTACCGGCGTCGGTCGCCACTTCGCCCGGGTACCCGAGCACGACCATTACGGCCGCCAGCACGCCGAGTCGCGTACCTTTCGAAATGGTCTCGGCCCGCGTCAGGCGCATCACAAGCACCAACTCGATCAGGAGTAGCGGCACAGTCAACAACCAGTCGACGTAGCGGTAAGCATCGTTGAAGGCGACACCAGTTACCTGGATGCTGCCGTTCACAACTTCGAAAGCAGAATCCCAGCTGTCGAAGATGCGCACGTAGTGATAGAACGCGATGGCGGTGACGAGCCCGGACAGCGTCAAGGCAGTCTTGTATGCCGGTGCAACCTGGCTACGGCCCAACCAAAAGAACAGAGTCGCAGCACCCATTGCTGCAATAGTGAAGGAAAAAGCGTTGTAGATTAAATCGTATTGTCCAACTGATATAACTTCCATGGCATGGCTCCAGTTAGATCCACCCCATTGGCCAAATTGTTCGTCAGGTCCGTCGATTTGGATGCGTCAACTGACACATCAGCGCGTTTCCGCCTACACTGAGCGGCGCAGTCACTCAACCCGGAAGAACCCATGCCCGACCACATTCCGCGCGCAGGTGTGCGTTTCCAATGCCAGGGCAGCGGCAATTGCTGCGTGTCGCACGGAGAGTATGGCTATGTGTACGTCACGTTAGCCGACCGGCGGCGGCTGGCAGCGACGCTCGGCATCAAGACGCAGCAGTTCACGCGGCGGTACTGCATCAAGACCGAGGGGTTGTTTCATCTCGACATGAAAAACGGCGACTGCGTCTTTCTGGATGGCAAACGCTGCGCTGTGTACGACGGTCGCCCCACCCAGTGCCGAACCTGGCCGTTTTGGCCCGAGAACATGCCGGCGAAGCGCTGGGCAGCGATTGCGGAGTTTTGCCCCGGGATCGGTCAGGGCAACCTGATTCCGTTGGATACCGTTCGCGAGATTCTCAGTGAGCAGCGGCGCTCGAACGCCGAACTCTGAAAGCTATCGCCGCCGCGCGAAGAACCAGCCACTGCCAAGCAATGCCGACAGCATCAGCGGGAGCGCCGCCGGTATCGGCACAATCTCGAACGTGATGTCGCGGTAGGCGGAACCGGATGCGAAGTCGGCCGCATCGATGACGAGTTCGGTGATCACACCGTAGGACGACAGATCGACGACGCCATCTTCAGTAACGGTTACCGTATCGAGCAGGCCAACCGATCCGAGGATTTCGATCGTCGCGGTCTCGCCGGGTGCAACGCCGAAGACATCCAGGGTCAAGTTTACGACCGGCTGGGTAAACGCCAGCGAGCCGGCGCCGGTGCAGCCGTCCATTGTGATGAAGCAGAAACTCTGCTGATTGAATTGCCGCACCTGGATGCTGCCGTCGAATGCGGTAATCGTCGCGTCCGGCAGCGTGAGACCCGTGCCAACGTCTTCGGAGATATCGAATTCGCTGAAGTCGAGCGTGATTGCATTGACTGCGGACGCCGCGAATAAACTGACCGTGGCAAGGAATGCCGGAACACGTAAAGACATAGCTGTCGCCCCCTATTGATTCTCCCCACCCTGAAGGCGGGTGTTTTTGCGACCCGCGCAAAGCTCCGAACCTGCGCACAATTAATGCTAGAGACCGAGCGAAGGGGATGCAATTCCCCAAGATTTGGCAGCATTATGTTAAATCAATGCAGCGCCGGTTCAGCCTTGAGCCGCTCCGCGAGGGCATCAATAAAGCTCCGGACCTTGGGCGAGCCATGCCGGCTCTCGCGATGCAGGATATGCACCGGGTTGGGCGGCGGTTCGAATTTCGGCAACAGGATTTCGAGTTCGCCGGCGGCGACACACGCGGCCACTTGGTACGACATCAGATGCGCAATCCCAAAGCCAACACGCGCTGCCTCGATCGCAGCGTCATTCGTCGTGACGACCAGGCGGGGCCGCGGCCGGGTAATCAGCTGCTCACCATGGTCAAGAAATCGCCAGCCGGGTGCCATACTGCCGGCGCTGGATGCAATCAACGTGTGGTTCTCGAGGTCGTCGGGATGTGCCAGTCGGCCGTGCCGCGCGAGATAATCCGGCGCGGCGACCAGTACCTGGCGCACGGCACCAACGCGCAGGGCACGCATGCTGGAATCGGGCAGCTCGCCAATGCGGACGCCGACGTCCAGCCCCTCCTCCAGCAGATTCACCACGCGATCAAGCAGCACCGCTGACACCTGCACCTGCGGAAAGCGCTCCAGGTAGTCGACAATTGCCGGCATCACGAACAGCCGCCCGAACAGGACCGGCGCTGTGACCGCCAGTTCGCCACGCGGTTCCGCATTGATCCCGGCCACCGAGTCCTCCGCCGCGGCAATGTCGTCCAGGATGCGGCGCGCATCGTCGAGGTAACGCAGTCCGGCATCGGTCGGGCGCACGTATCGGGTACTTCGATCGAACAAGCGCACCCCAAGATCATCTTCGAGCCCGGCAATCGCGCGGGTCACCGCCGGCGGCGAGCTCCGGAGGCGGCGGGCCGCCGCCGCAAAGCCCTCCTCCTCGGCCACCGCGACGAATACCTGCATCTGGCGGTAACGATCCATAGTATTCCACTAAACGGAATAATCTTTTCCGATTTTAACTGATTCAACTCATCAGCGGAATTAGGCACAGTCCCCTGCGTCGCCCATTGGCGGCAAGCCCAAAACGAAGGAACTGACAGAGGAGATCGAAAAATGAGTCGCATCAATGTTGTAGAACGAGACCAGGCGAGCGCCGCACAGGCTGAACTTCTGGACGCGATCCAGGGCCAGCTCGGCATGGTGCCGAACTTCCTGAAGGTACTCGCGAATTCCCCGGAAGCGCTGCGTGCATTCCTGGGCCTGCATGGCATCGCCAGTGAAGGCAGCCTCGACCCGCAGACGCGCGAGCGCATTGCGTTGGCAGTCGCGCAGCAAAACGCTTGCGAATACTGCGTGTCGGCACACACCGCAATTGGCCGCAAGGCCGGGCTCAGCGCCAGCGAGATTGAAGCCAATCGCGCCGGTACCAGCCAGGACGAGAGGGCCGCGGCAGCCGTGAAGTTCGCCCGCGCGCTGGTCGAGCATAGCGGCGAAGTCACGACCGCCGAGTTGCTGGCAGTTCGGAACGCCGGTTACAGCGAGGCGGAGATCGTCGAGATCATCACGCATGTTGGCATGAACGTATTGACCAACATCATTGGCAAGGCCAGTCGCGTGGATATCGACTTCCCGAGAGTGGAATTGAAACTTGCATCCTGAGCGGAGATTGCCGCACGGGTCCAAATACCCCCGGGCCCGTGCGGCGATAACTCAAGCTGGAGAAAAATCATGGGTCACAAGTTCGCCGAAATCGCGTTCACACCGAACGTGCAGTCGATCCAGGAAGTAAACGGCAGTCGCAAGGCTTACGCAAAAATGGCGGCCGGCGACGACTTCAATCATCGGCTGAGCGACAAAGAAGCGGCGTTTATCGAAGCGCGCGACAGTTTCTACATGGCCAGTGTCAGCGAGACGGGCTGGCCCTACGTGCAGCATCGCGGCGGACCGGCCGGTTTCATGCGGGTACTGGACGACGCGACGATCGGCTTCGCCGATTTCCGCGGCAACCGCCAGTACGTCAGCACCGGCAACTTCATGCACAACGATCGCGTGGCGTTGATTTTCATGGACTATCCGAACCGCCTGCGGCTGAAGTTGCTGGGGCGGGTCAGGATCATCGAGGATGACCCCAAGATGCTGGCGCAGCTCGAAATTGACGACTATCGTGCCCGGGTGGAACGCGGCTTTGTGATTGCGGTCGAAGCCTTCGATTGGAATTGCCCGCAGCACATCACGCCGCGGTACACCGAAGCGGAGTTCGCGGCCTTGCACGAGGAGACTGTGGATGCGTCTTAATGCGGATTTCGCCGAATTGATCGTGATCCGATCGGAAGACTACGCATGGGTCCGCTCGCCGGCCGCGGGCGTCGAACGTATGATGCTCGATCGCATTGGCGATGAGGTCGCGCGTGCCACGTCGCTGGTGCGCTATGCGCCAAACAGTACGTTTCCTCCGCATGAACATGGCGGCGGTGAGGAGTACCTGGTGCTGGACGGCGAATTCGGCGACGAACATGGCAGTTACCCGGCGGGTACCTACGTGCGCAATCCGATTGGCACCTCACACGCGCCGAGAGTTGGCCCGGATGGCGCCGTAATCTTCGTGAAACTGCGGCAGTTCGAGCCAGACGATCAAGACCAGAAAACCATCCGGGTCGAGGATCGCGCCTGGACGCCCGGACCGGAACCGGGGCTCGACGTCGTGCAGCTGCATCAATACGACAACGAGCTGGTCTTGCTGGCCCGGCTGGCGCCACATACTCGTTTCGAGACGCATGACCATCCCGGTGGTGAAGAGGCCCTGGTGCTCGAGGGCAAGTACTTTGACGAACTTGGCGAGTACCCCGCCGGCACCTGGGTGCGGAGCCCGCCCGGCAGTCAACACACGGTGTATACCGGAGCGAATGGCGCGCTGGTCTACGTGAAGCTGGGGCACTTGCCGCCCCGTTGAGCGTTTGCAGCATCAGGCCGCCGTGCCAGCGCGCTCCGTAATTTCCGCAGTTGTCCCGGATTCGGAATCGGTGTAAGAAAAGGGGTGATAAGGGGATGGCCGTTGCGGCCACGCGGCTTGATAACGATCACTAAAGGGGCGCCGCCATGTATTCACGCATTATTCCTGTTCTGATTGCCTTGTGTCTGGCTGCGCCGGCGGCCCACGCCGTGGGCGAGTGGCCGCAGTGGGCATTGCTCGACCCGATGGACACCGAGAACCCGCGCAGCGCGGTGGGCAGTTTCCTCGATGGCCGCAGCGTCATAGCGACGCTCAATGTGTCGTCGTTCCGAAGCTCCGACATCTTCACGACCGTTCCGGTGATTCCCGCGGCACCCGCGACCTACATCCTGGCCCCCACCGGCGTGCCCCAGGAAATGATCCTTACGGACGACGTTATCGCGATTTACGATCTCACGGAATTCCCGGTCGACGGGGAGACGACCTTTGGTCTCGCCGACATGGTGGCGCCGGCGTCCTATCGACTACAGATTCTGGACGCACTGGGACAACCACTGGCGCTGGACGATGTGACATCGACCCACTACAACGTGTTCTATGACAATGGCCTGGTGGCGGACTTCGACGTCATCCTGGATCCCGCAACCGGCCTGTTATCGGTGAATCAGGTGCACGATGCGAACACCGGCAGCACCTACGTCCACAGCGGCCTGACCCTGTTCGGCAATTTGCCGACCGAAGCCGAGATGATCCGCATCCTGAGCGGTCAGGATCAGCTCAGCGAGGGCGTGCAGTGGTACTTCGGCGGCAACGTGCCAGTACCGGGCGCGGTGTGGTTATTTCTCGGTGGGTTGGCCGCGCTCAGTCGTTTCCGGCGACCACGCCGCTAACACTGCTACGGCGAATTCAGCACGTCGGCATTGGGGCTTTCCGGATTGCGCAGTGTGGCGAGGAATGCCAGCACGTCGTTCCTTCCTGCAACGGACAACGCCGCATAGCGATCGCGCGCCGTCTGGGCCTCACCGCCATGTAACAGGATGGCTTCGTTCAGTGTGAACGCGCGCCCGTCGTGCAGGTACGGCGCGGTATCGGCCACGCCCCAGAGTCTCACGGTGATGAATTCCCGATTCTGCTGATCGGTGGCGCTGAAGAGACTTTCCGCCAGTTCCGGGCCCATGTCGTGGCGTTTCAGGTCGGAAAACATGGGCACGACGATGCCGCGTCCAAACTGTTGGAAGCCCGCTGGCTGCTGGCGCAAGTCAACCGAGTAAAAGACGTTTTGTGACGGATCGGTTTCGACTTCCGGGTAACTGTAAGTCAGGTACGGGCTACGTGTGACCATGGTCGGACGATGGCAGTCCGCGCAGCCAATCTGCTGAAAGCGACGCGCGCCGCTCACAGCGTAGCTGTTCAATGGTGTCCACCGCGGCCGCTCCTGTGTCGTCACGAAGATCTCCAGCGCCGAGACTTCGCCAATCGTGACTTCGTTGCTGACGCCGTCGTTGTCCGCGTCGACATCGGCACCAACCATCTCCACCGGCTGCAAACCCATGTGGAACATCAGCGCGTTGACATCGAAAGCCCGCACGCTCGCGAACTCGCCCTTGCGACCAAACGGCCGCACGACCAGGTCAGCGTCGATACCCTCGACCCCGCTGGTATCGAGATTGCCCTGTGCGTCCGCGACAATATGGCCGAAATCGACGCCATTGGCACGCAGCCGCACCTCAGTGCCGGGCGTTTGCAGCGCCTGCTGCTTTTGCTGCTGCAGGACAGTGGTCATTTCCTTGGCGACCAGCTGCACGCCCCCCGTGCCGAACAGCGCCGGCGGGTTGATCAGGCGCCCGTCGAAACCGGCGAATCCATTCCCTGTGAAGTCGGCCACGTCGATCGCGCGCGTCATGGGCATGGCCGAGTTAGCAATTCCCGCGGAGCCGCCCACGCCCTTGATGACGGGCGTCACCGCTGCACTGATCTCATCGTGACAACCCAGACAGGATTGCGCATCGAGGCCGTTGATGCGCAGGAACGTGCCATTGTTCTGGAGCAGCGGCCGGCCGCCGAGTGCCACCGGGCCATCGCCGAAACCATCGGACTTGCGGAATCGCGCGCTGAAAACATGCAGACCCGCCCGGCGAATCTGCCACAGCGACAACGCGCCGCTGGCGAGTCCGCTTTGCTGAATTCGCAGTTCGGGCGGCCCGAGCACGGGCTCGTCGCCAGCGACCGTCTGCGCCTGTGCGCCGACCAGGCACAATGGCAAGCAGACGGCATAGATCAGCGCCGCGGTTAAGCCGCGTGTTCTTCTCATTCCAGACCCCCAGACAGCTCAATCAATAAGGTTTTGGGCTGCTTTGTGAGGCTATCACAGGGCTCGGCTGGATTGGGATGGCGTAGGGAATTATGGAAAGTCATTGGTCCCGGAAAGAATCGGGGCCCCGGTTCCGGAGAACCGGGGCCCCGATCGGCCGTCATGCCGGTTGCATTTCATGCGGCCTCGCGGATCGCGGGCAACGCAGGGGGTGCTGACGGTTGAGACACGTCGCGCCCAATCAGCATTTCCGGTATCCGGCTCGAAGCCCCGGGATAAAAGCCACAGGCCGTATCGTCGAGCGCGCGCGGATTCCGGAACGTGCCGAACAGCATGTCGATGATCGGCAGATCCGAGTAGTTGTATGCATGCACCCCGCGCTCGTGGTGGATGTTGTGGCTCTCCGGCCGCTGAATCAGGTATCCCAGCCAGTGCGGCGTCGCGATATTGGCATGCTGAAACATCGCGTTGAACGTCAGGAACAGCGCGCCAAGAATCGTGGCCTCCGTGGTCAAGCCCAAAAGCGGCACGAACACCAGGCTGGCGCCTGTGGTAAACATCGCCGCATCGACCGGGTGCAGGTAGTGGGCACCCCAGGCATCGAGGCTTTCCGCACTGTGATGCATCTGGTGGCCGAAGTGCCGCCAAAGCCATGAGACTTCATGCACTGAGCGGTGGTACACGTAGTGGAATAGCTCGTACACGAAGATACCGAATACCGCACCCGCAATCGTGCCCAGCCCACTCAGGTCGAGCAGTGTGTAATCGCCCAGCAACTGGCTCCAAAAGACAGCTAATTCACCGCTGAACAGCACAATAGCGACGGTGACGGCCAACGCCCGGATGCGCCAGAAGCGGGGCTTCTCGTAACGGCGCCGTTGTACGACGAGATCGAGTAGCAGAAATGTGGGAATCAGGATCGGTGTCCAGGTTGCAATCGTCTCAAACATGATGGTCTCCCTGTGCTTGTTGGTTGCATACCAATCGGTATGTTTAACTAGCATACGAGGCCCTTTGAAGAATTTACATACCTGTCGGTATGTTTTCGTCAGGGCTATTTTTATCTAATAAAGACAATCAGTTAAAATTGCTCTTGCTTGGCTTCAGAGGATCTCTGGAAACATACCCTGTAGTCTGCTTTAATGCCAATCATGAGCAGAAAGGGCACCGAAACCCGTCAGCGCATCCTCGACCGTGCGGAGGCGATGATCCTGGAGCGTGGCTATGCCGGTACGTCACTGGATGCTGTTATCAAGAGCCTTGGGCTGACCAAGGGCGCGTTCTTCCATCACTTCGACAGCAAGCATGATCTGGCCCGCCACCTGATTCAGCGGTTTTCCGACAATGGGATCAGCCTGTTCCGCGAAATCCAGGCGCGCGCGGCGAGACTGAGCGACGATCCGCTGCAGCAGTTGCTGATCATTATTGGCCTGTACAGCGAACTCTTCGACTCCATGACCGAGCCGTATCCCGGCTGCCTGCTCGCTGCGTACGTGTACGAATTGCAGCTATTCGACGACGACCTGAAACCCATCATCAATGCGGAATTCCTGCTAACCAGGAAAGAGTTATCGGCCTTGATCGGGCGCATCTCCCGTCAATACCCACCTCGCGCCGACTTTGACCCGATTGCGCTCGCCGATATGTTTCAGTCGACGTTCGAGGGGGCGTTCGTGCTCTCGAAATCGCTGAAAGAGCCACAGGTTATCGTGCAACAACTGGCCCTCTATCGAACCTTGATCGAAACTCTTTTCGCGCCCGCTAACCCTCGTCGCGCCGCCTGAAGCACGAACTCCGGGCGCGGCAGCGGCGCCCACCTCGGCCTGCATCGACGAATTACGTGAGCCGAATCACTGTCTGCCGACAACGCTGGTGATATGTAAAGCGATGGATCAGCATTGACGGAGTATCGCCATGCGTATGTGGCGAGTTCTAATTGTGCCGTTTGGCCTGGCCTTCCTGTGGGGCTGCGGCGGCATGAGCGCCAACGAATGTGAGCTGGCCGACTGGCGCGCTGTAGGTTATGAAGACGGCGTGCGCGGCCGCTCCTCGGACGTGTTCGGCCAATACCGTCGCAACTGCGCCAAGCACGAGGTGGCGCCCGACTTCGCCGCCTATCAGGCCGGTCGGGATGCGGGGCTGCGTGAGTATTGCCAGCCTGCGAATGGTTACCGCATCGGCTCCCGAGGCGGCGAGTACCATGGCGTGTGCCCGACCGATCTCGAGGGCGGGTTCTACGACAGCTATGTCGAAGGCCGGATTTTGTACGACCTTGAACACGCGGTCGCGTCAACGACGCGCGAGATCGAGAACCGGCAGGCCCGCATGAAGGACATTGAACTGGAGCTCGCGGGAAATACGACGGCTGTTTTTGCCGGGGAAATGTCGACCGATGAGCGCGCGCAACTCATCATCCGCACAAAACAACTCGCCGAAGAGCGCATCACGCTGGCCAACGAAGTGGATCAGCTTGAAGCAAAGCTGGTGAAGCAGGAAAGAGACTTGACCGCCCACCGCGAGCAGCTCGTCACGCAGCGTTAAAGAAGCGGGGCAGACTATCGCACATCCGTTTTGCGATAGTCTGCACACTAAGGTTAATCTGAGCTGGCCGCCTGTCGTTCCTTTGCGGCTTCGAGTGTGCGCATCGTCTCGCGTGCCTCGACAATCTCTTCACTCACCCTGTTGGCGGCATTATTCATATAGCCTTCCACCGTTTGTCCGCTGGCAATGCCGCCACCGAGAGCCCAACTATTCTTATCGATGATCATCTTGCCGAGCGATTCGCCGCTCTTGTTGTCGCTGAAGCGAATGATTGCATCGAAATAGGAACTGCCCGCACCGAGTCCGATCATGAAACGTGCGAAAGCATCGCCTTCGACATGGCGCGTGATTTCGCCACCAATGACCAGTGCTTCCTGGTCTGTCGATTCGCGCAGCACCGTCTCGTAAAGGCCTTCAGTCCGTAGCTCGGCGGCAATAATGTCGGCGAAATGCCGGCCGGCTACCTGGAGCTGTTCCCGGTGCGCGACGAATTCATCGTCGTCCAGCCCTTTGGGTTCGGTCGCATCCGCGAAATCCGTCACGACGACTGTTGAATAAATCGGCAGAACCGGCGCTTCACCGGACTCCGTGGTCATTTCCGAATATGTGCCGCAGGCGCCCAGCAGGCTGATGCCGGCTAGCACCACCGTTAGTCTTGTATGTGACATGTGGTCCCCCTGGCTTTGACTGAATCCTCGGCTGGCTATTGATTCAAAACCGAGAATTTTCTTATTTTGATACTAATAGGGGGTACATGTCGTTGGCCCAATAGGTAGAAGTACCTACGAAAAAAACGGGGCTGACTATCGCGATTCCGTTCGCGATAGCCGCCCCCAGATTGCTTCCCACTACGTCAGGGGGCGAGAAGCCAAGGCCAATCCCAGCGGTAGGGCAGCGGCAGCACGCCGATAGCGTTGCTGAAGTCGCGGGCGGCGCTGACCTTCATACCTACATTAGAGAGGGTATAGATGTAGGTCGTGTCACCCAGCAGGGCCGACACGGACCGCCGTGGATTGGCTGATTCCAGGTACCTGCCGTCGATGCAGATATCCGGAATGCCGGTGGCCGGATCGTTGCAGAAACGATCGCGCGCAAGATCACTGTGATCGAGGCGGCCCAGCACGCCGAAACCATCGACCACATCGACTGAAAACGCCGCAAACCCGCTGAAGTGGCGATTGATATCGCTCGACCAGTATTGCAGCGGAATAGTCAGGGTACCCGCTGCGGCAAAGTAGTCGAACGCGTGCGGCTCGTAGGTTGCTTCGGTCCACGCATGATTCGGCGCGTCGAATTGCGGCACGAACACGTGTATCAGCCGCGGATCCTCGAGATTGCGCACGTCGAAAATCTGCAGCCGAAAGTCGCCGTTCAGGCGATTCTCGTCACCGTCGAAACCGATCGTCAGCAGGTGCGCATCATCGAGCGGATGGATGTAGGTGCTCACGCCCTTGATCTCGACTTCGCCGGCCAGTCGCGGGTCGCGCGGATCGGACAGATCAAAGGTAAACAGCGGATCGATCTGTCGGAATGTCACGACATAGCCACGCTCGCCAAGCAGGCGTGAGCTGAAAATCGTCTCGTTCTCACCGAAGCCTTCCACGGCGCCGACTTCCACCAGGCGGCGGGCATCGTTGTCCTCCAGGACATACAGATTGTTGTCGACGCGTACACGAGCCTCGGTGGGAATGAACTCGTTGCGGGTGGTGACGGCGCGCAGAAAGCCGTCGTATTCGCTCAGCTGGTAGCTCGATTGGACCCACCCGTCGACACGACCCATCGCCTTGTATTGCGGTCGGCCGTCGCCAATTTGGATCTTGTGAACCGCGGTCTGCTGACGCTGGCGCTCCGGCCGGAACCACCAGCCGTTACTGGTCTGCACGAGATACAAATTGCGCTGGCTGGCGTACACCGTCCAGGCATTGCGCGCCACGATCAGCCGGGACACATTGTGGCCGTCACTGTCGAGGCTGGTCACCCCGGTCAGCGCAAACGGCTGTGGCACGTCCGGCACGGCAATGTCGCCGCAGTTGGGTTCCGCCACATCAACGTAGTCACTGCCCTCATCTTTCACCATGACGCTCGGCAGGTATTCGTTGATGTCGGTACTGGCCACCAGCGTGTCAACCCGGGCCCGGATCTCGGTCTCGAGATCGGTGGTGTCATCACTATTGCCAAGCGCATCCCAGTACCGTGTCTTCAGGTCAACGAGCTGCACGTCCGTGGACAGGATCGGCGGCATAGTGGGCGTGAAGTGGGTGACCACGTGCACGCGGTCATCGATGCGCCGCACGGCGATATTGAATCCCTTGATCTTCAAACGCCGATCGATGACCGGATTCTCGGGGTCACTGACATCGACGAACAACAGCCGCGTGATCGGGTCAGTTGGAAACGGTGTCGGAGCCAGGGCCGGCACCGGGCCAAACCAGCCGACCTGCGACAGCAGCACGACCAGGCGCTCGTTGGCCGGATCGAGGATCACGCCTTCCGGATGGCCGGCGGCACTGAGATCGATACTCGCGATTTCGCGCAGGTCTGCCGGCGGCAGGCCATTGGCGACGACGAGGTGGTCACCATCGATCAGGTAGAAGTTGCCATTCTTGTCCGTATCGATGATGTCGAGTTCGTCGACACCACGTTCCTGGTTATTCGTGCCGGTGAACGCATCGAAAGAGCCCGCGTCGGTGCCAAGGCCCTCCTGCAGTGGTGCGCCGGCCGCAAGCGTGACGGCGCAGTCGAAGCAGTCAATAAAGCCATTCTGCAAAACGAGGTCCGCGATGGATTCACTGACGTAGGCCTGTAGCTCGGTGCAGCTCGATTGCTCCTGGAGTTCCAGCATCTGGATCGGCGTGCTGACCAGTGCCTCCTGCGTCGTCACGCCCCCGCCGCCGGAGGTATCAGCGCTGCCACCGCCTCCACCGCCACCACAGGCAACCAGTGCTGCTGCGCACAGCAGCGTCAGGATGTTCAACAGTCGTCCTTGTTGTCTCATGATTGCACCTCCCACGGTGACTGCCGAAGTCTTCGCGCCCTACAGAATCGTGATTTCTTCGGCTTGCACGATTCCAACTCCCAGGATCCGGCCCTCAACCTGGATACGCGTTCCGGGCTGCAGGTCGGCGGGAACACCGGCAACCACAATGGTCGCGGCATCAAGCTGTATCTCCACGTCGCCGATGAACACGCTGTCAGGCAGGTTCTCGACGGTGATGAAACCGACAAAACTGGCACTGCGATCGGCATTCGCCGGCGCGGCGCCCACGACGCCGAGCTCGTTGTCGGAAATCTGCGTGGCGTCGGCATTGAACGCGCCCGGCAGACGACGGACGGCACGGACCTGCTCGGCCACCAGCACGTTGCCGGCCAGGTTGCTCCCGACCACGCGCACGATACTGCCCACCTGTGGCATCCCGGCGACAACATCGAGCAACATCGCCTGCGAAAAGTCGACGGTTAACGCGCCGATGTCGAAAGTCAGACCGGGCTGATCGACCGCCGTTAAAATGGCAGTGAGTTCAAAGGGCTCGATGCCGTTGTCGGCACCGATATAGGTTGCAAAGATCTGCCCATTGGCCAGCGGTATGCCGCTGACTTGCACACGTGTACCGGCCTGCAGATCAACCAGTCTCGTGACCCCCGGGAGATCAAACTGAGTCGCGCTGTCCGTGAGGATGGTCTGGCCAAGCACGACCAGCGAATCCGTGCCGGCATCGATACTCTCGACGTCGCCGCTCAGGTTCTCCTGGTACTCGATGAAGAGCGCCGTGATCATGCCGCTTTCCAGCTCGGCAATGGCGCGAATCATCTGACCGACGCGCAGATCGGCGGCCACCGCGGGACCGCCTCCCACGACGACGGGCGCGCTCGCGGTATCCAGCGCGGTGTCATTGACAGTGAGGCCCGCCACGCTCGCAATCGGGCCGGACAGCACCAGCGTGCTGGTCGACGCACCCGGCGGTGGCGGCCCCTGGGAGCCACCCTGGTCAATGCCGCAACCGGCCAGCAGCAATAGCGCCAGAGTCCCGAGCAAGCCTCGCAAGCTGTTGCAATTTCGGCCGGCAAACATCACGACGACTCGCTCCCGGTGTCCGATTGAATCCAGTACATGCCGAGACCAATGCGCTGCACGGCAGTCTGTTTGGCGTCGGTGTCGGTGACTTCATGACGGGATAACCACGCATCCACGTTTTCGAGGAATGCCTGGCTTTCCCGATACACGAATTTGCGGTACGCCGGCAGTGCGTCGGCAGGAATGTTTGCGTTACTGGCGCGCGCTTCAAATCGGCTCGGCTCTTTCTCGTCGCGATACAGGTTGTGCGTGACTGTGTGACCGATGTCGGCAAGCACACTGCCGGCGCGTGTCAGCGCTTCGGGCTCCGCGGTGTCCAGGCGGTAATTGCGGCGCAGTACCTCAACCGCACCATCGTCGCCAACGCGGATCGCGCCGGTGCGTTTGAGTTCGCGCTGAATAGTCACGCCGGGGACATCGCCGCCATAGCGCCTGACGAGATCCTCGAAACTTGGCGCCGCCCCGGTTGGCGACAGCACGCGCGGCTTTCCCTGCGTATCCACATAGTCGGGATCCTGATGCCAGCCGGACAACACCCGCGCGATCCGATTCTGTTTAGCCTCGGCCTGCGCCTGCGCTTCTGCAGGCGCTTCCTTTTCGAGCCGATCACGAATGGCCGTAACGGCCTTGCGCCCGATGCCCGTCAGCAGGACGACCCGGGACACATTGGTGGGCCGGCCTCGAATGCCATATTCGCGTCGGGCGACGTCCACGTAGATCTCCTTGCTTAGCTCCACGAACTCTTTGTGCATCACGCCGTGTTTGAGCAGCATCCGGACCAGGGGTCGCAACGCCGCGCGACAGGCGGCCAGCGCGCTCAATCTCAAGGTATCAACCATTATTGGGCAATTTAGGAACAATATTGGCTGTTGTCAAGAATCAGCGCCCGGCAAGTAATGGCGCCATTCTGACGCTTTACATAAGGAAATCATGGGCTTGCCGCCTGTCGCGTTGGACGGCGGCTGAAGAGATTACTGGGGCGGCGGTTCGAGACCGAGAAACTCCAGCATGTGGGCCTGCTGCCAGGCGTGGAACGGGTTCCAATTCAGCCGCAACATGTCGCTGGCGGACACCACCAGCACGCCGCGCTCCCCGCGGAATGCTGCCTGGCCGATTTCGACATGGTCGCGTTGCTTGTCACCGCCCCGGCCATACAACGGGTCATCAGGTGGAAACGGCAAGGCCACATGTGACAGCGAGAAAACTTCGCTCGGCCAGCGCGCGCCGAGAGGCTGCTCGTCGGGTTGCATCGTAAACGGTGGGTATCGGCGGACGAGCAGTTCCGGGCTGTCGTCGCTCTCGTTCGTAACGACTCTGAGGGTGAACGGTAATTTGCGTGTTGCGATCAAGGGTCGCAGACGTTCGCGAGGATCCTCCGTCAACAGGTACTCGATCTCGGCCTGGCGATTGATATCGAACCCCACCAGTTCGTGGCCGTTCTCGGGCAACTTGTCCATCAGGCCGGTAATCAAAGCGGGTGGCGATACGGTGGCGTCAACCGCCGACTGAAAGGCGAGGACCGGGGGGAAACCCGTGAGTGCGCCTGCCGCGCCGAGCTGATCCAGTAGCCGCGCGATTTCGGCTGTGAGCCGGTGCGTCTGGTTGCCTGCATTGACCGCAAAGGACTCGTACTTGAACGGGTTGATCTCAACGTTGACTGAGTTCCATTCGAGCTTCTCGAGGCCCAGCAGATCGCCGATGCGCTCCTGCCAGACTGCGAGTGCGGCAAACGGGGTGACACCGATTGCTGGTGATATCAGCACGATTTTCGCCGGCATTGGCAGCGTGTTATCGGTTAACGCCTTGAGTGCATAGTGCACGCCCAATGCGCCGCCATTGGAATACCCGACGATGACGACTGGACGATCACCAACCGCTTCTTTCACATGCACCATGGCGAGTTGCACGGCAGCCGCCATGTCCTGCCAGGTGGCATCGGTCAAACCGGAAGGCGCCGTGCCGTGACCCGGAATGCGTAACCCGGTCACCCACGCGCCGGCCGCATGCAACACCTCGGCCTGGCTGCGGAGGCTGTAGGGGGCATCGCTCATCCCGTGCAACAGCAATGCACCCATGACCGGTTCGTCTACCGAGAACTCGTAACTGCGGTTCCAGTTCCTCGCGAACCGCCCCGGATACGATGGGCTGTCGCGATGGAAGCGATTGAAGACGCGCTTATCCGCCTCCCCGACCCGGTCGTACACGAGCGCATCGAGTTGCACGAACAGGCGGTCCTCGAGAGCAAGATATTCCGCGAAGCTAACGAGGGGGGAACCGGCGGTGAATTCCTCGGTCAGTTTTGCCTTGTGCCAGACTTCCAGGTCCGGCTGGTTGTTGACGAACACGACCGCGCCCGCCAGGGCGGTGAGCAGCCCGCCCAGCAGCATGACGCCAATAAACCTGAGGATGCGCCCTATCATGCAGCCCTCACGCTAACCCGATTACGGCGACGGGGTAAAGAACGGGCGCATTGCGAGCCGGATTGTTACGAGCATGACGATGTAATAGGCTGCCGGGCGCGGGAGGGAACTCATGCAAAGGCTGGCGGTTGCGTTTTTCGCTGCAACAATGGCGTTGTCGGGCTGCGAACGGTCCGCCGAGGTGTTAACAACCGACGCGGCGACCGTGCACGCGCGCGCGTTGACACTGGACACTCACCTCGATACGCCGCTCATGTTGAGCCGGACGGGTTGGAATTTCCTGGACCGGCATGACCCGGCCACCCTGAGCCACGTCGATTGGCCACGCATTCGCGCTGGCGAACTGGATGCCGGGTTCTGGGCCGTGTTTGTGGATCAGGCCGAGCTGACTCCCGACGGACTCGCCGCCGCGGCCGCTGAGGCGGACCGGGTTTTTTCCAGCATCCACGCTCTCATCGCCGAGCACCCGGACAAGCTGGTGTTAGCCACAACGCCCGCCGCGGTCAGGACAGCCGTTGATGCCGGCAAGCACGCGGTGCTGATCGGTGTGGAGAACGGCTATGCGTTGGGCGGCCAGCTGGACAACGTGCAGCGTTATTACGACCGCGGCGCCCGCTACATCGGCTTGCTGCACTCGAGTAACAACGATCTCGGCGACTCGTCCACTGACAAGGAAGGCCCCCTTCATGGCGGCCTGAGCGAGTTCGGCCGGGAGGTCGTTCGCGAAATGAACCGGCTCGGCATCATGGTTGATGTGTCGCACGCCGCCGACTCCACCTTCTGGGACATCCTCGAGGTGACCACTGCCCCACCCATCGCATCGCATTCATCAGCCCGTGCTGTGCATGACCATCCGCGCAACCTCAGCGACGACATGTTGCAGGCTCTCGCGGAGCGAGGTGGCGTGGTGCAGGTCAATGCGCTCAGTAACTACGTCGCAGCTCTCGACGTGTCGCCAGAACGTCAGGCAGCCCTCGCCGAGATGGGTCGCGAACTCGCCAGTATGTCGGGTGGCCGTCGCGCGAATCGCGACCGCTTCTGGGCGGCGCTGATTGACATCAACGAACGCTACCCGCCGCCGCTGGCCACGTTGTCAGAACTCGTTGACCACATCGATCACCTGGTCGCAGTAATGGGCATCGACCACGTGGGCGTCGGCGCGGATTTTGACGGCGGGGGCGGCGTGGACGGCATGTACGACGTAAGCGAGATCGGCAATCTCACCCAGGAACTTTTAAAGCGCGGTTACACCGAAGCGGACATCCAGAAAATCTGGAGCGGCAACCTGCTCCGCGTGATGGCAGAGGTCCAGCGCGCCGCCCGATAGCAGCCGTCTTCCCCGCCGGTCGCGGGGCTGCGGTGGTCAACAACGCAATCGGTCAGTCGGGGCGTTTCCGCAAGCGTTGCTCGACTTCCTGTTCCGCTTCGAGCCAATCCACCACCGGATCGCCGCCCTGAAAGCCGCGTTTTTCCGCGCGAATGTAGGCGGCTTCGGCGATTAATTGGTGACGCTCTTCAGCAGTGATCTTGCGCGCTTTTTGCGCCGCCTTCTTTTCGGCTTTCGGCTTGGCGCGCGTCACGCTGACATTGGTCAGGCTCGTTTCCGCCGACGGCTCGGTGGCCGGATTGATGGCAGGCCTGGCCTGCGGTTCTGCTGATTTCGACGTGTCTACTGTTGCCATATCAGATTTCCTCACCCGTGGAAGTAAACCGATCTCCAGATCAACACGCATTGCGCAACTCAACTGTACTCCTCTTGTGACGACTTTGCCGGACATTCGCCTGACGGCACTGCCCGTGCCGCGACCGCGCGGCACAGCCGATTTTGCGTAGCCGCATAAATCCGGCACCATGATGCGATGAGTTCACCTGCACACAGCAACCGGACGAAGCTACTGTGGACCGTGGCCGTGGCGGTCTTGGCTGCGGCGGCATTGACTGGTGCGGTCGACGGGCTCGGCGAGGAGTATGCGGAGCGGGCGTTTGGCCGGGCGCTGGTTACGTTTGCAGTCGCTCGCACGCTGAACGGCGTGATTTCCGTCGCCCAGGGGACCGAGCTCGCGGTGGAGCCGGCGGGTGTCGGCATGATTTTCAGCCTCGGCCAGATTCTCGATCCGATCAACGACCTGGTGGAGCGCTTTTCCACAGTCATGCTGGTCGCAACCAGTTCGCTGGGTTTGCAGAACATTCTGCTGGACATGACGAGCTGGTGGGGTGTCAGTGCCCTGCTCCTGCTCATCGGGGCCTTTCTACTGGTGCGCCTCTGGTGGCCCGCCGGCGGCACTGATGACACGGAGAGCGGGTTCTTTTCCGCCGGCCTTGCCATCAAACTCCTGCTGTTTGCGGTGTTTCTGCGCTTCGCTGTGCCGCTGCTGATCATCGCCAGCACCCTGGTGTTCGACACCTTCCTCGCTGCGGAGCAGGCGGCCGCGGTGCAAGCCCTGGAAGCCACCAGCGCGGAGATCGAGGCCGTCAACGAAGAAGTCGCCGCCAGCCCGGTGGACGAAGACGCGTCCATGCTCCAGCGTTTCAACAACTGGGTCGACCAGTCGCTGGACTCATTAAATGTCGAGGAACGGCTCAAAGGCCTCGGCGAACGGGTCTCCAACGCCACGGAGCACATCATTAACCTGATCGTCATCTTCGTGTTTCAGACGATTCTGATGCCGCTGCTGTTTTTGTGGCTGCTGGCAGAGGCACTGAAGACCATCGCCAAACGCACCGCCGGGTTGGGCGGCTGATATAGTGCGGCTGTCACCGGGGAGGAACAATCATGTGGCGAACTTTGATGGTTGCGGGCGTTGCCTTGCTCATAGCATCGTGCGGCGGCGTCGACTCTTATGAAGACGCGGTCAACGCGCAGACGGAAATCATGATGGAGATGCTGGAGATTCTCGAAGGCGTGGACGACGAAGCGTCCGCCGAAAAAGCGGCGGGCAGGATTGAAGCGCTGGGTACGCAATTGGCCGAGATCGCCAAGCAGATGCAGGAAATGCCACGTCCATCGATCGAGGAGCTGCAGGAAATCGGTGAACAGCAGCGTGCCAGGACGATGGAGATACAGCAGAAGGCGGTGCCGCAGATGATGAAGCTGGCACAGTACCCGGCCCTGCGCGAAGCCTGGACGCGCGCGTTCCAGAATATCGGCTAGCAGCCGGCGTCCGGGAGCCGGTCCCGCGGCGAGACTTACTGGAACGTGGCGGCGGCGAGGTCCGTCAGGTTTTCCGGATTCGGCACGATCCGCACGTCGATGCGCCGGTTCTTGGCGCGCCCTTGCGGCGTTTCGTTGTTTGCCACCGGACGCGTCTCACCGTAGCCGATCGCATTGACGCGTTCATCGCCGAGGTTCATCTGCACCATCAGGTACTGGCGTACCGATTCCGCCCGCTGCTCGGAGAGCGTCAGATTGGATTCGTCGGCACCGTGTGAATCCGTATGGCCTTCGATGATGACCGCACTATCGTCGAATACCCGGATCGCGTCCTGTACCTTCGTCAACAGCTGAAAATTGGCCGCGTCGATGTCTGCGCTGCCGGACGCGAAGCTGAGGCCAACCAGGCGAATATAGATCTCATTGGAGTCCCGGAACACCTCCGCCTCGGCACGATCGAAAGTGCTCTCGATCTGTTTCACTTTCTGGCGTAGCTGTTCCTGAGCGGCAAGCCGCTGCTGCAGGAACTCCTGTTCGCTGGCGGCACCACCGAGCTCCTCGGTCAGTCGGCTGATTTCGTCATTGAGCGTGAAGATCTCGGCATCGCGATCGGCGACTACCTGGCCCAATTCCTGCGCCGCCGCGCGCTGATCCTCAATGTACTCAATCACGGCCTGGGTCGGGCCCGCAAAGCCTTCGTGGAATTCCGCATTCATGTCGGCCGCGGCCGCCACCTGCTGCAATGGCTGTTCCCACTCCAGAATCATCGATTCCGTGGTGCGATTCTTCATCTTGGCCTCTTTCAGGTAGTTGGCCAGATAGATCGCATGACGTGCTTCATACTTGGCTTCCCGCGCCAGACTGCGCGGCAGGTCCGTGTCGTAGCGGTTTTCGGTCAATTCGACCTCCGCACGCGCCAGCAGATTCTTCGCTTTCGCCAGGGTCTCCGGTGCATAGCGCCTGGCGCTCTGCTTCTCGGCCTGCGCGATCAGCATACCGGTCTCAGCCAGGTAGATTGTCTTGATTGCGGTTAACTCGGCGTCGCGGAAAATCTTCGTGGCCGACTCGGCCTGCCGCATCGCTGTCGAACCGCGGCCATCTTCCAGCTGCGCAATCGCGTCACGGTAATAGGTCTCGGCGCGTTTCCAGTCGCGCGCGGAGTACTGATCGGCATCGACCTGTTTCGCATCGACCCGGGCCTTCAACATGGTACCCAGGCGCTGCTGCGCGATTTCCGCGATCATCTGCGACTGTTCAAACCCCTTGATGGATTTGTCGAGATCGCGCTGGACGCTATCCAACGCGCGGGCCTCGCTGAACTTCTTCTCAGCACTGCGATACGCGCGCGCGGCCCGGGCATAGGTGTCCGGCGCGAGATTCACGGCATCCAGTTCGTTCGCATCGTCACGGGCCGCGGTGGCATCTGCGAACAAGCGCTCCTTGATGTCCATCGAAACCGCCGCGCCACTCATCAGCAACAGCAGAATCGCGAGACCGGAAAGCAGCGAAAACGAGCGGAAATTCATGTCGACCTCCGTGTCGAACACCATTGGTTACAGGCAGGTTGCAATGGTAATGAGCCCGGCCCGCCCGGATTCGGCACTGGTTCACATTTTGTTAAGTGGGACAGTCGCTTAGAGGGGCCGGGGCCGCAGCGGATCCGATTGTCCCTGGTGGGCGAAATGCTTGGTGTAGGGGCGCGGTGCGCGTCCGCAGGAATGCATCTATGCAACCCACCCGACGGAAACTGCTTGTTATGGCTGGATTGGCACCCTTTTACTCGCTCGCTTCCGCTGCGGGGCAGCGTGAAACGACCGCGACAGAGCGGCTCGTTCTCAGTGACTTCACCGGGGAAGAGCCCTTCACCATCGACGGGGCCCGATGGCGCGGCTTCACGGACCGCGTCATGGGCGGCGTATCGGACGCCAAATTCGAGCAAACCGAGGTCGCCGGCAAGCGCTGTGCGCGGATGTCCGGCCGGGTTACGCGGGATTACGGCGGCGGATTTGCCCAGATGGCGCTCTATCTCCGACAGGGGTCCGACGTGTCCGCCTACCGCGGGATTGAACTGCTGGTGCACGGCAACGACGAGGACTACAACGTGCATCTGCGCACGCCGGACTGCGGTTGGCACAGCCAGTCCTATCGGACGACGTTTCGCGCTGAATCAACGTGGCAGACCGTGCGTCTGCCGTGGGTGGCCTTCCGGCCGAACGACCTGCGCGCGCCGCTCGATACGACGAACCTGCGACGCATTGGGCTGCTGGGCTGGATGCGGGACTTTGAAGCCGACCTGGCGCTCGCCGAGATCGCGCTGTACGTCTGACAAGTTCGAGTTGGGGACAGTCCGAAAGCAGAATGCCCTCAATCGTTACAGCGTCACTGGTTACATCATTAACAGCTGATCCCAGCTCGTCACAATCATATCGTCGATATTGCCGTCACCCTCGAGGTCGACATCGATCTCGATCTGCTGGTCGCTGACAATGCGCACGGTGATCACAGCCCCATCAGCACCGTTGATCACGAATTCGCCGCCGGTGGGTGCGCCGACACCACTCAGGTCCAGTGGCACATTGGTCGTGAATTCAACCATCCCGGTGAAATCGGGCGATTCCAGGAAACCACTGACGGTGAACATCGCCGTGCCCATCAGTTGATCGATCGCGACCGACATCGAGTAGCCGGCCAGCGTGGCAGTGCCGGTACTATCGGTCATCACCAGCGAGCTACTGCTGATGGTGATCGACACGCTCGGCGTATTCATCGTGTCCACGATCATGTTCATATCGCCATCGGTGGTCGACGTATCACCATTCTCGGTCGCCGAGAGGTTTGACGCCGTGACATTGACATTCATTACGAACGCCCCCAGGAACGGGTCACCGGAAAAAGACTGCACGACCATCGAGAAGCCACCATTCATGACCACGCCGTCGCCGTTGTCACACAAGGCGAAGTCGAAATCCAAGGTGTCGCCGGACGTCATGGTCAGTGGGTCCTGGATATCCGCGGTGAATGTCTGAGTGCCAGACACCAGGCAGTTTTCCGTCTGCGGGCCGATCACCACGTTGGGATTTGCACCCACGTTGGCATTGTTGATCGTCATCGTGCCCGTCAGTCCCCCCGCCGGTCCGGCGAGGCCACCGAGATCGGCCAGCCCGTCACTGCCGGCCGCCGCACCCAGCACCGAGCGGGTAATGATCGGCGCGTTCTGCGACGTAATCGGCGCTGTCGCCGTGAGCGTCTGTATGCCACCGACGGCCGGCGCACTGCTGCCGCCGCCACCACCACAGGCTGTCAGCAGCAACACGCTGATAGCCATACAGAAACAGCCAATCGTCCTTGACATGGCCCTGCTCCCGCGCGTGAGAAAGGATCCGGAAATGATGTGATCGGGCGCCCGCGGCCGCCGTGACCCCGGTCACAGTTGATGGGGCGGTAACTCAGTTCTGGATGAGCCGGCCGCGGAAGACCCGCGCAGCAATCGGCGCCATACCGACCAGCGTGGCGGAGGCGCCCAGGAACATCAGGTTATCGAGATCGATAAAGATCGACATCATGAGACTGCCACCGAAGATCAACACCGCGGTCCAACGGGGCACCAGCTCGCTCTGAAACAGTCCAATCGCGAGCACCATCAGGCCGAACAGGCTGAGACCAGTCAAAACCGTGGCCCACAGCAATGGCCCCTGCATTTCAATCATCGCTGCAAGTGCCGTTGTCGCGGCGGTGAACTGTTCGGCCGGCACGCGCCCGATGGCCGCAAAGCCCAACCACATCGACAACATGCCGCCCATGAAAACCGCGCCGGCGATCGTCATCGCGGCACCAACTATGGCAAACCACGGCTTGCGCGGAAACAGGATGTACCCGAGCGTCAGCGCCGCGGCAACCAGCACCGGCATGCTGAGAAAACCGAGCATGTGAGGTAAGACATAGAAGCGCTGCGTGCGCGGACGATCGGCAAGGCCCTGCATGATTTCCTGCGCTACATAGGGATCGTGCTGCAGCTTGAGCTGCACAATTTCCGCGGGACTCTCCATGTGCAGCGCGAATACGCTCATGAACATCAGCGGAAACAGCACCAGCGACAGGCTGCCGCCAATGCGCAGCACTGAGCGGGCCGATGGCGCGGGCATTACTGGTAACTGGCGGCCGTGATGAACTGGCCGAAGGACTCGCACCAGACGATCACAGCATTGTAGTTGGCGGGATCGATTGAGTTCGGCACGGTCACGATGAAGTTTTCAAATGTCTTCACATCGCCGACGCGCACCATCGACGACTTCAATCGATTGAAGTCGACTTCCGTTTCGACGAACTCGGGTGACAGGTAAAGCTTGTAATCGGGTCCGGGCGCAAGGCTGCCCTCCAACGAAATCGCGTCGCGGCCAACATAGACCGTGCCCTCCCCCCAATGCAGCGCGTCACTGTCCTGCAAATCGCGACGAAATTCGCCGGTAAGCTGTGCTACGTCAGCCATCGCCTGCACCTCCACGGCGGACGGCGCTTCCGGTGCGGTCAGGATCGGCAGCAGGTAGATGCCCAGCGCAAAACCTATAAAACCGACGGCGCCATGCGTGATTAGCAGGAACAGGAGCTTCTTCATTTTGTAACTCTCAGCTGGCGAGCGCGATAAACGCACCCTGCACGACAAGATTAAAGACAACGACAGCTGCAGTATAGCCAGCGGCCCGTTTACCCGGTAAGCCCATGATCTTGGCGAGGCTGAGATAGGTCGCACCGATCAGCACGAGGAACCCCAGCCAGGCGCCCGCCGCACCCAGGCCAAGGACCCCGGCGCCGATACTCGTGAGAAAGGACGCGATCACGGGCACAACGACAGCGACCGCGACCAGGAAGGCATCGATGTCCCGATGCTTGCGTTCGAACAACCAAATAACACCGTACAGGAAGATAAACGTCAGCAATGCACCAAACATGACTTACCCCCACGATCAAGGCGCACCGATTGCGATCGGCCGCACTGGTGATCCGGTCCCACCTTCGACCAATAGCGGCAGAATGATCGTGCAGGACAACCAGACCTGGTCGTCGACCATTGTGCGCAGATTGGCGTTTTGAATGTTATGAATGCCAGCCTGTGACAGATTGTGATAGTGGACCGGCGTGTAGATTTCGGGCGGACCCTCCGTTTTAGGCCCACCCGTGAACTGACCGATGTTGACGGCGTCGGTGAACGGATTGTCGAGGGCCACCAGTACGATACCCCGCTCTTCCAGATACAGCGCCGACTCGTACGACAGGCCCGGTCCACCCTGGTAGTAGATGTCATCATTCCAATAGTCGCTCCAGCCGGTATAGACATAGACGACATCGCCGGGCAGGATGCCGCGCCAGCTCAGACCCTGTCGTTCAAGCATCGTGTTCAGGTGTTCCGGCTCGATCTTGGTACCCGCCGGCAACGGTTCACCATCACCCAGATAGCTGCGTGCGTCGAGCAAGACCGCTGACGTCACGATCGGCGGCACCTTGTCGATACCGAGCTTCAGCAGCGGTGACTCTGGCGTGGGTTTGACTGCGCTTTGCGTGAAACCGCCGTAGTAGGTCACCGTGTCTACAGGGAATTCGGCTTCCCCATCCCAAGGCTCCGACAGCGCGCCCCAGTGGCCAAACGCGTCCATCTGCGTGCCCTGTGCGCCAGGTTCCCCATTGACGAGTTCGCCCGGGTGCCAAGCATCGAGGTAACCGGGTACTCCCGCGGTCGCGCGCCATTTGAAAGTCAGTGGCGGGCTCCAAGGCGATTGCGGCATGTCATTGGAGCGGACGTGCGAGAGTTCGTACACCTTCGCATCCGACTGCGTCAGGTGATGCGCACAGCGCAACCAGGTACCGGCCCCGATCGCATTCGCCATGCCGCGCTCGTCCCCGTGCGACCACGGCGGTCGCGGAATCAGGTTAGCGGCGGCGCTGATAACGGCCTCATGTTGGGCCCGCCCGCCGGGTACATTGGCGTCGTCTGAGGGAGCACAGCTGACCATGATCACCGCCAGGATCGTTGCCGAAGCGCGAGACTTCACAACCATGGTTGCTCCCAAAACTAGTGAATTCATATCGGGCCATGAAATCGGGTGCAACACATACCGATATCTGGAACCAAACGATGAACATAAGCCAGACATCGCTTCACCTAGTGGATTGCGTGGTTGCGCAAAACCAGGTCGTTAACAGACATTGCTATTGTTGCTGGGAGAAGAATCCGGCGATCTATCGCCGGGAAGAACAAGCACTAAGGGGATCCAGATATGAAATCCGTTCGTAAGCAGCTTATTGGTGCGGTCGTTGCATGGGTCGCGGTGCTACCTTCTGCGGCGGCGTACGGTATTGAAATTCTTGCGCCGATTAATCCCGATTCCATTAGTTTGCGCGGCTTCAACGAGAATAACGATCTAGTCTTCGAGCAAGTTGCCACGGCAGGTTTTACATTGGGTATCAGCTTCCGGGGGGTCTTTGACGGCAGCGCTGCCGCTCAGATCACGGGTGACGCACAAAACTATCAGGCTTTCGGAATCTCCAATGGGCTGACGGAAGCGGCCGCGGATTTGACCGTGGGCCTGGATACGCCCAGTTTTTCCGGCTTCACAACGTCTAATGTTGCAATTATCGTCAATGAGGTCATGCCGGGCACATTTAACAGTCAGTTGACGGGAGGCTTTCAGTTCGACGTCACCACGGCTACTGTCGAAATCCTGGGCAGAGAATTCCGGCCCAGCAGCGGAGCCTTCGAGTTCAATTCAACGTTCGCGGACCCCGATTCATCAATCTACGAGCGAGTCTCGGAGGATGCACAGATTGCGATCGATGAAGCGTCTCGTGAATTGTACGAAACATTCAACAGCGTCAATCCGGGTTTTGTAACGTTTAATCTGTCGCTGGTCGGTCCCGGTCCTTCTGCAGGTCTCGTCGCTCAAACAAACAATGCGACGTTGCCCGGCGACGTGGTACAGCTCCTTCTCATTGGCGCACCTTCCAGCGTTACTATCGTCCCGGTCCCGGCAGTCATCTGGCTGTTTGGCTCCGGACTATTGAGCCTGCTCGCCTTCCGGCGCCGGGTTCGGGTCTAACTGGAACGCTTCGCCAATAATTTTTCTGAGAGGCGCGGACCGCGTCCGGGCTCAGACCACGGACAGACCTCGATACAGATGCCGCAGCCTTCGGTCATGCTGAAGTACGGGATGCATCTGTCGAAGTCGACGTACCACTTCTCCACGCCGCGCACGAGTTGCTTCGTATCGAGAATCGCGTCGGGTGGACAATCCTTCGTGCAGCGCTGACAGTTCAGGCACAGATCGTCGACGCCGATGTCGACCGGTGCATCCAGTGCCAGCGGCAGATCGGTCATCACTGCCGCAAGCCTGAAGTTGGACCCGAATTTCTTGCTGATCATCGAGCCGTGTTTGCCGAGCTGTCCGAGACCCGCTTTCAACGCCATCGGGATTTGCAACACGTCTTCGCCATCCGCGTAGGCCTGCGCCGGCCAGCCGAGGGAGCGAATCCACGCCGCCAGTTCGATCGCGATGCGGCCAGCGCGACGATAGGTGCGCATGACTTCGACCGCCGCCCGCTGCTGCGGCACATGCAGCATTTCCTCGCGGTCCATGGGAATGCCAAGCGAAATCGCGTAGCGATACGGCGGCGCCGGGTAACCGTCATACAGTGCGTCGTCGTCGATCACACTCACGCCAGCGAGACCGGCGCCCAGCTCGAGCGCCTTGGCCTTGACCTGCTCGGACATGACCGCGGGATCGTCAACCGTTACCTGTGTGTCTGCGACCGGACCGGCATAACCGCGTCGCTGCCACAGCGTCCGGACCACCTGCCACATACAGGCCGGTGACGCGACCAGGTTGAAGAAATTGTCGAGCGCTTCCCAAGCCAGTGGCTGGCGGCCCCCGCCACGGCCGGTGGAATGAAATACCGGCGTCGCGCGCTTGCGTGCCGGGTCATTCAGTCCATTGATCTCATTACCTGAGCGCGGCTGCTCCCGATATTGAAAGGGATAGACCGGCGGGGGCGGATTGTCCGGACGCATGCTCAGTCCTGGTGCTTGCCCAGCAACTCGCCGCCGGCGAGTGCATCGACTTCGAATGGTTTCCCGTCGCCGGCTGCTTTCTTGCAGGCGTTGCGCACGCGGCCACCGACCGTGAACCAGGTCCACAGCAGGAAGCCGATGTAGGCCAACAGCCGCAGGTTGCGGGTGAAACGCCGCCACGGGTTACGGGTCGTCAAATAGAATTGCTCGCCGAAACTCATCGTCACGCCAACCTATTTGCCCATCTCGGCGCCGATGGTCCTGAAAATCTCCGGGACATCCCAGGCGTCCATGTGGATCTCGATCAATAGCGGCCCGGGGCCAGTGTGCGAATCGGCGCGCGCGAGCGCCGCTTCGAGTTCGCCCTCGGTATGCACCTCGAGCCCTGGCTCGGCACCGAAGGCTTCCGGCAACCGGTGATATTTCCACGCCGGGATGTCGTTGAACGGTCCATCGTGGATTACGCGCTCCAGCGTGTAACCCGAATTGTTGATGACGATGACGATGCAGGGTTTGCCGTAACGAATCAGCGTGGAGAGTTCCTGCGCGGTCATCTGGAACGAACCGTCGCCGGTAATCGTCAGCACGCGTTGATCATCGTGCGCCGCGAAGCTCGCGCCGACCGCGAAACCGAAGCCGGAACCGATCGATGCCCAATACGACGAGTTGATGTAGCGCGCGCCGTGCGGGAACTGGGTGAAGCCAAGGTTCACTGACGGTCCGCCGTCGCAGACAACCAGGTCGCCGGCGCGGATGAAATGCGCCAGGCGATCATATAGCCGTTGGTTCGTGACCGGCGCGTCCGGTTTCGGTTCGAACGGATTGCTGGCCTTGTGCGCGAATCGTTGTGCCGGCGCTGCCAAATCGGCCCACTGACCAGCCGGCACTGCCGCCGTCAGGCCTGCCAGCATGTCGGCCAGCGTGACGCCGGGAAATTGCCGGCCGGCGTTGCTGACGCGGCCTTCCCAGATAATCACACTGTCGGCGTCGGACGGCGCGGTCGGCGACTGCCCCTTGTTGAAGTCGGACGGTACCGCACCCAGCCAGATGCACACATCGGCGCCTTCGACGAAGTCCTGCACGCCGGGCTGACTGCCGATGCCGAGATAAATGCCGGCGCAACGCGAATGCTGCTCCAGGAACTCCGCCTTGCCGCTGAACACGGATGCAACGGGCAGCCCGGTCTTGTCAATCAGGCCGCGCACCTCGTTCTGAAGTCCATAGGCCTGCACTTCCTGGCCGACGAGTGCCACGCAGCTGCGGGCGGCGAGCAAGCGTTGCGTGACCGACCCGAGCGCCGCGGCCAGCTCGACCTCATCGCTGACGGGCTGCGGCACAATCCAGTCCGCCGGCGCTGCGCAGCCGTGTGTTTGGAGGTCGACCGGTATTTCCAGGTAAATCGGCCGGCGTTCAGCCACACAACGGCCGAGCGCATCGTCGATTTCCGCCGGCGCCCGTTCCGGGTCGTCGAGTCGCAGCGCGGCGACGGTGATGTCCTGGAACAGCCGCAGCGAAGCGTCGTAATTGCCCGGCAGCAGGTGGTGTTGATGCGGCTGTGTCTGGTACGCGTCACGTCGTGGTCCGCCGCAAATCACGACTACCGGCACGCGCTCGGCGTAGGCACTGGCGACTGCATTCACGAGGCTGAAGGAGCCCGGCCCGTAAGTGACGGCGACCGCGCCCAGCCCCCTGACACGCGCATAACCATCGGCCGCGTACCCGGCGTTGAGTTCGTTGCAGGCAGCGACATGGTCGAGGTCGCTGGCCACCAGCGCATCGAAAAAACTCAGGATGTAGTCGCCGGGGATGCCGAAAACATGATCCACGCCCAGCACCTCGAGTCGCTGGAGCAGGTGCGCCGAGATATTCATACCAGCCATTCTAGGCATTAGACTGCCGGGCAGACAGGGTCAGATTGGGGCAAACCCGGGCAAGGGAGGAGCGGCGGTCCGATGGACCACGGGCGTTACGATTATTCTCCGATCATCGATCGCGAGCCACTGCGCCTGCCGGACGGGTCGCGCGTGGCCGTGTGGGTCGTGCCCAATATCGAGCACTTTCATTTTGACCGACCCGGTACCGCAATCGCCCCGGTGACCGCAAACCTGTCACCTGATGTGTTGAATTACGGCTGGCGGGATTTTGGCGTGCGCGTCGGTGTTTGGCGCCTGCTGGACGTGCTGGTGCGGCACTCGATTCCGGCCACCGTCGCCCTCAACTCCGACGTGTGTCAGCACTACCCGCGCATCGTCGAAGCCACTCGCGCGCTCGGGTGGGAGCATATGGGTCACGGCCGCACCAACTCCGAGTGGCTGAATGGCTTGCCGCAGGAACAGGAACGCAAGCTCATTAATCAAGTGATCGACACGATTGCCAAGGCAACCGGGTCGCGACCGCGCGGCTGGCTCAGCCCAAGCCTGACGGAATCGCCGCATACGCCCGACTTGCTGGCCGAGGCGGGGATCAGTTATGTGGCCGACTGGGCCAACGATGAACAGCCCTACCCGATGACCGTTCGCCAAGGGTCGCTATTGTCGATGCCCTATTCCATCGAGATCAACGACATGGCCGTGTTTCTCGGCGGTAACGGCAGTGGCGAGGAATTCACGCAGCGTATTGTCGACCAGTTCGATGCGTTATACGAAGACGGTCAGACCAGCGGCCGGATCATGGCGATTGGGTTGCATCCGTTCCTGATCGGCCATGGTTTCAGGATCCGCTATCTCGACAAGGCGCTTGCGCATATCCGGTCACGGCATGACGTGTGGCTCGCGAGTGGCGGCGAAATCGCCGACTGGTATCGCAGCCGCTAGCCGCTGACCTCGATGGCAACCTTCCCGATCTTCTGGCCGCTGGCCATGTAACGCACGGCGTCCAGGGCCTGCTCGAACGGATAGACCCGGTCGATGACGGGTCGGATGTCATGGTCCGCGGCGGCCTGCACCAGGTCCTGCAGCATGCAGCGACTGCCGACGATCACACCTTTGATGGTCAGCCCTTTCATGATCATGTCGCGCGGAAAGTCCTGCATGCCAACCGGCTTACTCTCACTGTCGGCAGCAGCACCGCGGGCCACCGGATTGGCGCCGATCAGCATCACCCGCCCGTTGGAAGCACAGGATTTCAGGCAACGTTCCATTTCACCGATGCCCACGGTATTGAGAACGGCGTCGACGCCGCGACCAGCGGTTTTCTCCAGCACTTTTTCATGCCAGTCAGGATGCGTGCGGTAGTTGATGGTGTCGTCGGCACCGAGCTCGCGCAGGCGCGCCAGTTTGTCATCGCTCGATGACGTGATGATCACGCGCGCGCCACGCATCTTCGCCCACTGCATGCCGAACACCGATACGCCGCCGCTGCCGAGTGTCAGGACCGTCTCGCCCGCCTGTACTTCGCCGTCCACTACGACCGCATGCCAGGCCGTGAGGCCCGCGTTGGGAAAGGTTGCTGCATCGATGGAGGAAATGCTGTCCGGAATTCGTACCAGCCCCTGCGCGGGCACCACGGCGTACTCAGCCAGGAAGCCATCGGTGTTCACGCCGAAATCCATGATGGACATCGTGGCGTCGTCCCAATCACCCTCGACCCATAGCGGGAAATGGGTGCAGACCACCTGATCGCCGAGCTTGACGCGCCCCACGTCGGGGCCGACCGCGACAACCTGGCCGGCATTGTCGTCCAATGGAATGCGTGTGGGGATGTCCTGGCTGCCGTAAATCCGTACGCCACTCATCAAGGACAGGTCGCGTGCGTTGAGCCCGGTGGCATGCACCTTCATAAGCACCTGGCCGGGTCCGGGTTCCGGCACGGGTCGTTGCACGAGACGAATGCTGTAACCGGTCTGCGCGGCAGCCGTCGCGTCACCCATCTCCCAGGCACGCATCATGGCCGGCTGGCTGCGCGCATATAGCGGCCACGCACTTGCGGTTGTCGCTGCGGCGAATGCATATCGCAGCAACGCGCGCCGGTTGATCCGATTCACGTGCGGCATCGTGTTGGATTTTGCGCCATTTGCGGCCATTTACCACGCAAATTCCCAGCTCTCGTCGCCCAGGTTGCGCTGCCATACAACCCGGTTCGGCGGCAGCAGCACCAACGTCCAACCCTGCTGCCTGCCGCGAAAGCCGCGCAGTCCGCGAAACACTTTCGGTGACAACATCGCCAGGCACACACCGTAATCGAGGCGCGCCGACGCATAGCGCAACAGTTCGACTTTCGCCGCGCGCGCCGCTTCAGCCAGCGCCTGCGTGCCGCTGTAGTCCCGCGGATGAATCCAGGTTCCGCGATCTTGATTCAGTGGCGGCCGGGTCAGGTCCAGCGCCTGCTGTGTCTTGCCGTGACATTCGAACAGCGTGAGCGATATTTCCGCCGACCGTTCCCGCAGGCCGGCGCTGTCCAGCCAGAATTGCAGCCGCCAGTAGCCGGCTTCGGCGCAGGCCGTACGGCGGTTTTCACCCGCATAGAACACCCCGGGGTCGAACGGCCGGCGAAAGCGCGAACCGTATTTCAGTGGCGGATAGCGAAAGGGTGTGGCGAGCAACCAGTGCAGTCCGGCGGTGGCTTGTGGCAGCGGTGGTTTCGCCTGATCGAGGATCTGCTCTAGCACGGACTGCTCGGCAAGATTGCCGCGAACCAGGCGCATGCTGGCAACCTGGTGCTGGGCTTCGACCGCGCGCCAGCCACTGCCGGCCCAGGGACGCGATTCAGACGCGAGCGCGGTGGGCGTCCACGTAGTCGCAGACATGCACCAGGCCTTCCACGGAGACGATCATGGCCAGTGGTTCACGGCCGTCAAACGCCCGGTTCGGCGATGTGAGCCAGGCTCGAGCCAGTTCATCCTCGCCACCAACCAATGACGACAGCGAGCGATACAGCCGCACCAGCTGCGCCGCGAGCTCCCAGGTCTTGGTCCCGGGGGCCAGCGTGAACTTGCCGTTCAGCAATCGTGAGGCCGTTGGCTGGCTGACCCCAAGAATTGCTTTCAGCCGGGTCGATTTCAGTCCCAGACGCCGGGCAGCCTCCGCGACGGCCCGGGTGAGCACCGCGGCTGGATCGGGTTCGGTCTGGCGGGCAGGATCGTGCATAGAGCTATTCTACAGAATAGATCGGTTAATTTCATATCTTTCTGAATAAGCCGGGTGCTTCAGAAACCCAATGACTGCTGGCGCGGCCCGGTGACCTCGCCTCGGGCCTCGGCGTACCCGCAGTAGTCGCACTCCGGGCCGGCAGCGGGCAGCTGGTCGTCGTTCAGGCATTGATGGATGAGGCTCAGCGTGGGCTCCACCCAGCTGTCGTCGCCCTCGTGCGGGATCAGTGTTATGTCAAATTCCAGCCGGGCATCGAACGCAGTCGCATCGGCGCGGCCATTGCAATACACGAAATAACCGGTGTTCGACACCGGGTGCGCGTTTTGGCGCAACAGCCACTGATACACCTCCATCTGTCGCTTGTAGCCGGAGTGCCAATCCTGGTCGAGTTCTACGATCGGTTCGCTCTTGGACGTCGCCTTGTAGTCGACCACGACGTACTGGCCTTCCGTGTCAATCCATAAATCGTCGATTGCACCGGTCACAATGAAATTGGTCGGTTCATGGTGGTACTGCACGCCCTTGAAGTTCTCGCGCCACGCGTCGAGCTCTTCATGCGCGACCGGCTGCGCGGCGATGCCGTATTTCTCGAGCAGCGGGTGTGTGGTTTCCGCGGCGCGATGAATATCGAATTCCGCCTTTAACAGCTTGTCGACGGCGCTGTTCAGATTGAACGGGAAGCCAGGCGGTCGACCGGTGCCGAGGCGCCGGTCGATATAGAAGCACCGCGGGCACTCGATAAACAGATCGATCTTGCTGCGACTGAGCTTGAAGGGTTTGTTGTCGCCGGGCTGGTACTTGTTCCGCTTGCGCCGCGGATTGTAGAACCTGGTCATAGCCCAACTTAACCGGAATCGGCGCCGGACACCACGGTTTCCAAATATGCAGAAATCGTGGAATCACGGCGCTGGGACCGGGCCGCGCGGCGACCAACTCGTGTGCTTTCCGGAGGGCGGCCCGCGAAGGCACGGACGCCACGGTGAGCGGCCAGAAGATGCCAGCTGACCGGTAAAAATCGGGGCCAGGCCCGATCCGGGATTCCCCCCTGTCCCAACTCCCCCTCCCCGGGTCTGGCCCCAACCGCCGCTGTCCATAGGTCGGTTGGCTGGGGTCCCGTCGCGATTTTCACTATGCTGGTGGCGCACAAACCCACGGGAGCAGAACAATGCGCATCGCCATCCAGCCCGATACCCTGTTCGACAGCAGTCAATACAACTTCTCGCAGGTCATCACGGCGCCGGCTTCGGGAACGCTGGTGTTTTTGGCCGGCCAGGCGGCGATGGATGTGGAGGGCAATCCTACCGGCGGCAGTTATGCCGATCAGGCGCGCCAGTCGCTCGAGAATGTGCGTCTGGGATTGGAAGCAGCCGGTGGCTCGATCGCCGACATCGTCTCGATTCGAGTGTACGTCGTGGACCACACGGTCGAACTCATTGGCGAAATCATGCCCGTATTCGTCGACTTCTTCGGCGATGTCGCGCCGCCCGCCAATACCTGGATCGGCGTGCAGGCGCTGGCGTTGCCGGAATTGAAAGTCGAGATCGAAGCGCAGGCAGTGATCATTAATTGAACCGGAGTAAGGACCATGTTCGAGCAACTCTCGCTGAGCTGGTTTGCGATTGGTGCGGCAACAATCGCGGGCATGCTGCTGGGCGCGGCCTGGTATTCGCCACTGTTGTTCGGCAACCAGTGGCTGGCAGCGATCGGGAAGACCGAAGAGGAACTGACGTCGCCAGGCCCGGCGATGGCCGGCAGCCTGGTTTGCACCCTGTTATCGGCGTGCGCCGTCGCGGTGATCGTATCCGGTTTCGGGATTCAGGGCGTTGTCAGCGGCGCGTTAGCCGGCGGGTTTTTCGGAATTACGCTGGTGGCGACCGCCATGTTGTCGGACAGCCTGTTCTGCGGCTGGGGCTGGCCGCTCTATTTCATCCAGGCCGGCTACCGGGTCCTGTACCTGATCATCATGGGCGCCATCATCGGCGGCTGGCCCGCGTAACGCGGCTCACCGCCGCCGGCCGGGATGCTGGCCTCCCCCAGGCCCCGGTCGGCGCGCAAAACACCAGGCGGGCGATTATCAGCGAGGCGCTTGTTCAGGCCGCGGGCGGAATTTTCACCTGCGTCTGCACGAAGCCATCGAGATTGGTGACGCGTTCGCGCCACGCCGCGAGATGCGGGTAGGGGCTGTAGTCGAGACCACGCGCCATCTTGGTCATCAGGTACGCACCGATCGCGAAATCGACGATGCTCAGTTTGTCGAGCATGAATTCACGGCTTTCGAGATGATTGTTCAGCACTTCGAACAGCGGCGTGAGGATTTCGAAGTCTTTTTCGTCGGAAGTTTTCAAAGTCCCCATCGCCGGCATCAGGTGACAACTCTGCCAGTGCAACCAGCGATCGGCCTGCGCACGGCCCTGAACGTCGGTGGGTAGCGCGTCGGTTTCCGGGAACTTGATGGCGAGGTAAGCCAGGATTGCATTCGATTCCGGCAGGCAAAAATCGCCATCCTCGAGAACCGGCACCTTGGCCATTGGATTCATGCGCAGAAACGCTTCGGACTTGTGTTCCTGGTCCTTGAAGCTCACCTGGTGAATCTCGACCGGCAACTGGTAGTGCTTGATGAAGGCCTCGACCTTGCGATTGTTGGGCGTGATGAAGAATGAATGCAGTTTCATCGCAGCTTCTCCCGGCAGCGTTGCAGGGTCAGGACCCTGGTATTGGTGACCGCGGCGCCTGATAGCGACGCAGTGTCGCCATGATAGCGTAATTGCCATCAATACGAATATCTCCGGATAGTGGCGGTGCGGCCGGACTGACATAAACAGGGCCTGAGCCCGCTTTTCGCAGGAGAGAGACGATGTTGCGTGGATTGACCACGGGCCTGCCGGCCCTGCTGCTGACCTGTAACCTGGCCCTGGCGGATGAGCTGCATCCGGCGGCCGCCGTGGTGGACGCCTTCAACAATGCCGTGAGCGCGCAGGATATGGACACCGCTATGGCGCAGCTGGCCGACGGCAGCGTGCAGTTCCAGGTGCACCCGGCGCACCGCGGCGCGCCCGGCGCCGATCAGACACTGACCATGGACATGGCCGCAACCTGGCAGATGGTGTCGGCAATCCTGTTTCCCACCGCCGAGTCGTATTCGCGGCAGGTCACCATCGACAAGGTGGACGCCGATGGTGAACTCGCGGTGGTCTGGACCACGACGCGCACTCAGACAGTCATGAAGGGCAAATCCGCGGAGGACACACCTTACAAGCAATACTCCGAGATGTGGTTCCTGATCAACAAGGACGGCACCGGCTGGAAGATTGCCGGCACCGCGAGCAATCGACCGACCGACGATATCGATATCGGGTGATTCGTGTCAGCGACGCCCGTCGTACCAGACGCTGAGTGCGTTGCGATTGCGCAGCGTGCCGAATGGCCACAGGAACAGTCGCAGCGTTTGCCAGGCGATTTCGCGGGCTGAGTAGAGTCGCAGTTTGCGATTCGATGACACGAGTGGGTGCGCGTCGAGAATCTCGAAACGCAGGCCACGTTTTCGACCCCAGCGCTTCAGGCGGCGGCTGAGGTCGATCTCCTCGGCCGCATACAGCGTCGTATTGAAGCCGCCCAGTTCCTGGAACGCGTCGGCGCGACAGACCAGGAAAGAACCGGCCGCCCAGCGCAAACGCCGCGAAATGCGATTCCAGCCAGCCAGCATGTGCGCGGCCCAGCGCGGCAGGTCCGGCATGGCCACGACGCTGCCACAACCAACGGCCTTGCCCGAGCAAATTACCTCGAGCGTGTCGCGGAGCAGTTCATCGTTTAGCTCGCAGTCGGCATCCAGGAACAGCAGCCAGTCACCGGCCGCCATGGTTGCGCCGGCGTTGCGGGCGCGGGCGATCTGGTTTTGCGGCTCGAACGCGACCAGTGCACCGCTGGCCTGAGCGATTTCTGCGGTCCGGTCCGTCGAATTGTTGTCGGCGACTATGATCTCGGTGACAAGACTCGAATCGCCGTTCGCCTCTACAGCGCGGTGCACGGATGCGAGACACGCCGGCAGGTAGCGCTCCTCGTTGTATGCAGGGATGACAATCGAAAGTTTCATGCCTGACTATTCGTCTTCGCGCGCCCGACGGATCTCCAGAAGGCGACACATGGCAACCACTTCCACGACCCCTTTTTGATCGATCGCTGGCATGGTAATTTGGCGTCCCGCGACCATTCTCCAGCGGCTATTGCGAGCCGAATAGATACGCGCGTATCGACTTATGCCGACACAATCCAAATCACGTCAATGGGCATTGAACGGTGTGACGATCATCATCAGCCTAGCGATCACGCTCATTGCTATTGAAGGTGCTGCCCGCGCGTTCGTCACATTCATCAAACCTAACATAATGATACTCGATGACTCGTTGGGGTGGACTCACCGACGAAGTGCCAGCCGAACATATCAGGTAGAAGGTCATGCCGCGCACGTTGAAACGAATGAACTCGGACTGCGCGGGCCAATCTATCGTGACGCCTCGAACAAACGACGCGTCCTCGTCTTGGGAGACTCGTTCGTGGATGCCTTCGAGGTGTCTAATGAGGAATTGTTTACCGCAATTCTCGATGGCCTCAGGTCTGATCTCGAGGTTGTGAACGCCGGAGTCGGCGGTTTCGGTACCGTTCAACAGCGTCTGAGGCTCGAAGAGTTGGCGCCAATCGTACGTCCGGAACTCGTGCTACTCATGGTTTATCCCAATGATTTAACGGACAACGTCATGCCATTTTACGGCGGTATCGGGCCGCGGCCGTACTTGCATGATTCATTTCAAGAGCGCCCAATAACTTGGGATCCTTTCGATCCACTGCTTTTACCAGTGCCAGGCAAAAGGTGGCTACATCGGCATAGCATCGCAGCTTATTTGATTCGTAATCGAATATGGCTTCCCCTGCGCGAACCTGTCATTGGGCCGTACGTTGTAAATTACAGAAACCTGGTGCCCATCGACACTAAGTGGAGGGCACTGGAATACGTCCTCGACCAATTCTCTGGAGATTACGAGCTGGTGATCGCCGCACTACCCAAGAAAGCAAGCCTTATTGACCAAGATCGAGAATTTACGTCTCAGCTCGAATCGGTAGCCACAAAAAACGGCCTGCGTTTCCTTCCGTTGGATACTGTTCTGGAGCCTTATCATTTCTACGAACAGGACATTCACTGGAATACCCTGGGTCACGAAGCGGTCGCCAATTATCTTGCCGAGGTGCTGTAGCTTTCACGATCTTGCTTGGTGAAATCTGAACTCACCCGCTTGAACTTGCCCGGCCGTGTGAATCGCCACACACCCTCGACAACCCGCACGACCCGCCCCGGGACCGCTTCAAGGAGTGACGTGGACAGGGCGGCCGCCGTGCAGCCAGGCGTGGCCGAATCGAAATACATCGTCAGCGAGCCATCCCCGGCCTGGTGAAGACGCCACGCCGCCAGCCCCGGAATTTGCTCGAACTGAAAACCCAGTGGCGAAATCCTGTTACCCGCCCCATCGATGACCCAGTCGTCGCGGCGGGCTTCGCGAATCCGCAGCGTTGGTAGCTGTATCAGGCAATCCGTCGGCTCCGGCTCCCATTCAACGAGATCACCGAGTCGATAACGGAGCAGCGGCTGCGAGCTGATGAATAACGGGGTGGCGATCAGCCCGTTCGAGTCGGGCTCGATCAGGATTTCATCGGCGTTCGCGTGATAGTGCTCGCAATGCGGGCATTGCCAGGCGAGTGCGCCGGTTTCCGTCGACCCGTATCGATCGAGTACCTGCGTATCGAAAGCGGTCGCAATGCGGGTACGCCAGTCATGGCGCAGGTACTCACCGCCCGGGCCCACATACCGCGGGCGGATCCGGTGCAGTGGGCCGGGTGCCTGCTCGATGAAGCGCACGATGGCGCTCGCGATCCCGCGAATCAGGTCCGGTTGGACAGCGTTCAGCAATCGCAGGATGTCGTGTGGGTCGCCGGCCGCACCGGCGAACCAGGTGTCGTAATGACAACCGCCGTAATCGAACTGTTTTGGCGGATCTCCGGGGCGCGCGCACCAGGCGCCGTCGACGAACACAACCTGTGTCACCTGGTTCGGCAACTCGCAGAAGAGCTGCGGTCGATACAACAGCGCGCGACGAAATTCGCGCTCGCGTTTGTCATTCCGAACGGTGACCTGAAAACCGCTGGTGCCTGATGTCCGCACATCCTTCAGATCATCCTTCGCAAGCACCGGGATTTGCGCGATATCGGCCTTGGCGAGCGGCGGCACGTCGGCCAGGGACTGCGCCGCGCCAATGCGGTCGCGATACCAGTCGGCATGCTCGCGGAACGCCGCCAGCAGGCTGGCATCATCCGGCCGGTCAGGCGGCTCCAGCGCGCGTGACCTGAGCCGCTCGGCCCAGTGCGTCTCCGCAGCGTGAATGATCGAGTGATCTAGTCGCACACGAACGCGGCGGTGGCTTCAGCCAGCGCTACCGGGTGATCTTCGAGCAGAAAGAAACTGCAATCGGGCAGTAACTGATGCGGCTGATTGGCGGCCCCCGGAATCTGGCGCTGGAAGTTATCAGCATTCCGGCCGTCGTCCGCGTGGAACAACGTCAGCGCGGGACCTCGCCATTGCTTCATCAACTCCCAGGCATGCGTGTAGCGCGCGGCTTCATCCCCCTCCAGCACGACCGGGTGGATCAATGGGAATTGTCTCGGGCCGGCCTTGTAGCGTTCATCCGGAAACGGCGCGTCGTAGGCGGCGATCTCGGCTGCCGACATCGGTCTTCGCACGCCCTCCGCCACCATGCCGCCCATTGGAAACTGCGGCTGTGCAAACATCCGTTCGCGCCAGTCCAGGAACCATTGCACGGCCGGCGGGTTGGGCAACGGCGGCTGCGCGCTGCTGAAGACCAGGCGGCCGTAGCGGGCGGGATCTTGCGTGATCACGCGCAGGGCGAAGTGACTGCCCCAGTCGAAGCAATATACATGCATGCCGGCGTCAGGAATCTGTTCCAGGAAAGACTGCAGCCACATAACCTGGTTGGCATGGGTGTGATCGGCACCATCGGCGGGTTTGTCGGAGCGCCCGAAGCCGATGAAATCCGGGGCCAGCACGCGCAGGCCCGCGGCCGCGAGGACTGGGATAAAGTGGCGATAGATGTAGCACCAGGATCCCTGACCGTGAAGCAGGACGATTTCGCCGCTGTCGCCCGGCCCTTCATCCAGGTAATGCATGCGCAGGTTGCCACCCGCGCCGTGAGGAACCCCGACGTAATGCGGCGCGAACGGGAAGTCGCGCAATTCAGTGAAGCGGTCGTCGGGAGTGCGCAGAACCTCGGCCATGCGGGCAATGATAGAACGGCGGGTCGGCGCGGTTACCGGCGACCGGGAACGCGGCCGCGCTGCGGCGGTCCAAGCACGACATGGTCCCGCTGACACTGCTTGCGCTCGGGCTGCTGTGCGCCGTGACGATCGGTTATCTCGCGCAATGGACCGGCATCTGCATGGTGCGCGGTGTCGCGCTATGGGAGACGGGCAAACCCGCTCTGCTCATTGCGACGGTCTTCTGTGGTGCGTGGACCTGGATCTGTGTGCCGCTGGCGACCGTCTTCGGCGTGGACTTGCCGATGCATCGTTATGAACCGGCCCTGCTTTTCGCGCTCGGCGGCTTCGTGTTCGGCATCGGCGCGGCAGTGAACAACGGCTGCGCGGTGTCGACGCTGAGCAAGCTCGCCTGCGGGCAGGTCCACATGCTTGCCGCCGTCGCGGGCTGGATAGCTGGCTGGACCTTGTGGTTGCTGGTGCAACCCGAGTCCATGCTGATGCGCGCCACGGCGACGCCGACCTACGCGGTCTGGCTGCTGGTTGCGGTTTCCGTGGGCCTGACACTGTGGGCGTTCCTGACCTCGGCCGAGCAGCGTCGGCTGTGGCTGGGGATCACCGCATTCGGGATCGCGGCGGGTGTGTTGACGCTCGTCGAATCGCAGTGGTCGCCCAGCAGTGTTATCACCGATCTGAGTGCCGTGCTGGCTCGTGAGCGTGGCGGCGCGCTGCCGTCGGTCTATCGCATCGGACTCGTGCTGACGATCGTGCTTGGCATGGCCCTGGCCGCGTGGCGCGGCGGCTTTTTCCGGTGGCGACGGCTGCGGCTGGCGCGCGTAGCGTTGCATCTCGGTGGCGGTACGTTGATGGGTATCGGCGCGGCGATGGCCCTGGGCGGCAATGACGTGCAACTTCTCGCCGCGCTGCCGGCACTGTCGCCCGGTGGCCTCATTGCCGTGCCAACGATGCTGGCTGGCACGTGGCTCGGGCTGCGTTTGATGGACCGCGCGCGTCGCGGCTAATTGTTGCTCAGGTCGTTCTGGGCAGTCGCTTCAGATCCAATGCGCGTTCTGGTTCCAGATGGTAATCCGTCAGCGCCGACAACAGCGACAGATTCGAATTGAGCACCTCGCGGTTCACGTTCAGCAGCGACGATGCCACGGCCTCGGGCACCGCGCCTGAGCTGATATCAGCATAGATCTCGCTGTGCATCTGGTCGTGACGGCCGTGCACGTCCTGAATTAACTCCACGATGTCTTCCGGTCGCGGGTGCGGCTGGCCGGCCCGACGCAACGCGAACAGATCGGTGAAATAACTGTTCATCACACTGCGGAAGTGATCAAGGTACACGTTGATGCGCGGACCCGGGGCATCCTCGAACTCTTCCAGGTTGTGGCGAATGTCCTTGAGTTGCTTGGTCGAGTGCACGGCCTCACGCACGGCCGATAGCAGCTGGCTCAGGCGCCGTGATTCAGCTTCGTTCAGCGGCTGGCGCTGCAGTTGCGTGGCAAAGCGCAGGATCTCACCTTCGAGTCGCTTGGTGCCGTCATACATGGCATCGAATTTCGCTAACTCGCTGTCTTTGGCACTGTTGGTATCCACCGGCAATTCACCAGGTGGCAGTGGCAATGGCGGAGAAAACACCTGCATGTTCTGCCGCACCACGCGGGCAATGAGGTGCGCGGTCTCCTGCTCGATTGCTGCCAGCGCGGCGTCGCTGACTTCCGGCACCATTTCACGCACATACTGTGCCTCGCTGGTTTCTCTCTCGCTGCCGAAGCGCTCGAGCCAGCGCGCGAACGGCTTGATGATCGGTACGAAGATCACCAGACCCATGATGTTGAACAGGCTGTGAAACGCCACCAGTGAATACAGCGGATCCTCGATGCCGAGCCAGGCGACGACACCGAGTAGCGGCAGTCGCAACGCGAACGCGATGGCGTCGGTGACCAGGTTGAAAATGAAATGCCCACTGGCCACCTGGCGCTTGGAGCCGCTGCCCTGGATCGCGCCCATCAATACCGTGAAGGTCGTGCCGAGATCGGCGCCGATGGCTATCGCCGCCGCATTGGGCAGATTGATCACACCGCCGTCGAGCGCCGCGAGAGTCACCATCATCGTGGCTGAGCTGGAACGAATGATGGCCGCAAACAGGGTCCCGAATGCCAAGTACTGCCATGGCGCCAGACCCTCCAGTGCGGCGACGTCAACGGTTGCCTGCAGCGCTGCAACGCTGTCTTTCATGAACTGCAGCCCAAGCAGCAACAGGGCCAGGCCCAGCGTGACCCGACCGATATGTGCCATGCGTTCGCGCCCCACGAGGAGCAACAACGCACCACCAGCAATCAGCGGCAGCGCCAGTTCCTCGATATCCAGCTTCAGGCCGAGGGCTGCCACGATCCAGCCAGTGAAGGTGGTGCCCAGATTGGCACCGAAAACGACGCCCAGTGCGTTGGGCAGGGCCAGCAGGCCGGCACCGACGAACGCCAGCACCATCAGTCCGACGACCGAACTGCTCTGCAACAGCGCGGTCGCAATCGTTCCGCCGGTCACTGCCTTCAGCGGCGTATCGGTGCGTTGCTTGAGAAAGTTCGCGAGACCGCGACCGCCGATGCCCCGCAGCCCGTCCTCGAGCTGCGACATGGCGAACAGGAACAGCCCGAGCCCGGCGAGGGCGCGCCAAAGATCGAACTGTTCGGTCATCGCTGAAATCGAGCGGCAGGCATTACCGCTATGTTACAGCGTGGCGAGGCGTGCTTGGGCGGGCGATGGTCAACCGGCGCAAGCGAACGCGAGGTTGGCGCGTGGGCACCAACCTCGCGGTTCGGCGATTACGAAAATCAGAACAGGGTATAGATGAACGGGGCGACCGCGGAACCCTGAGCCACGATAATCAATCCGCCCAGCAGCACCATCACGAGGATTAGTGGCGCAAGCCAGAACTTCTTGCGCACCTTCATGAAACCCCAGAGATCAGTCAAAAAATCCATCATGGCATTAGTCTCTCGGTAATCAGGTAACGACCTACTCAGTATGGTCGTTTCAGGTAATCCTCCCGCGGCGGGTCACTCGGCACGCGGTAGGATCTGGAATCATCAAAGTCGCGGGCCATTGAATCCTTGCCCATCAGTTTTCGGAACAGCGCCATCGGCGTGATCAGGATATAGAACACGATGCCCATAATTAAAGGCGTCATAACCTTGCTGAGCAGCAGCCCGATACGCATCCAGCCTCGGTAGACCGGTCGCAGTGTCATCGGCGCAATCAGTCCCCAGGCGCCAAGCACACCAAAAACTATCCATGGCCAGACCGGCCAGGCGCGTTCAAACACCCAGGGGAAGAACAGGCCGAACAGACCGGCAACGATAGCGCCGGTCGTGATACCGAATTCGCGCAGGCCCTTGCGGTCCAGTTCCGGAATTTCGTGTGGAATACCGGCCATCAGTCGAGCTCGAATTCCTGTTGCCAGGAATCGTCCTTCTCCCAGTGCGGTTGATCCGGCTTCGCCAGCAGGAAATTCTCCAGCACCAGGTAATCCATTTCGGTGCGCATGAAGCAACGATAAGCGTCTTCCGGTGTGCAGACGATCGGCTCGCCGCGCACGTTGAACGATGTATTCACCAAGACTCCACAACCGGTCTTTTCATCAAACGCCTTCAGCAACGCATGGTAGCGCGGATTCGTCTCGGCGTGGACTGTCTGGATTCGCGCTGAATAGTCGACGTGTGTAATTGCCGGTAATTCAGAACGCTTGAGTTTCAGCTTTTCGATACCGAACAGCTTCTGCTGCTCCGGCGTCAGCGGGATCCTGAGCTCATCACGGACCGGCCCGACGATCAGCATGTAGGGGCTCTCGGCCTCCTGCTCGAAATAGTCCGACACGCGCTCCGCCAGCACCGATGGTGCAAACGGCCGGAACGACTCCCGATACTTGATCTTCAGATTCATCACGGTCTGCATCTTGGCGCTGCGCGGGTCGCCGATGATGGACCGTCCGCCAAGCGCACGCGGCCCGAATTCCATGCGCCCCTGGAACCAGCCGACCACGTGCTCGTCATCGAGAATCCCGGCCAGGCGTGGCATCAGTTCTTCGTCCGGCAGTTCGACGTACTTGGCATCGACGGAATCGAGGTACGCCTTGATTTGCTCCCTGGTGAATCGCGGGCCGAGGTACGAACCGCGCATCAGGTCGTGACCGTTGACCTGCCGCGGCTGCTCCGACTCGTCATACCACGCAACCGCTGCGGCACCAATCGCGCCGCCGGCGTCGCCCGCTGCAGGCTGGATCCAGATGGAATCGAACGGTCCTTCCCGCTGGATGCGGCCATTGGCGACGCAGTTAAGTGCAACACCCCCGGCGAGGCACAGATTCTTCTCACCCGTCTCGTTGTGGATGGTGCGCGCGAGTCGCAGCACGACCTCTTCCGTGACTTTCTGAATGGACGCGGCGATATCCATCTCGCGCTGCGTCAGGTCTGATTCCGCTCGGCGCTCCGGGCCACCGAACAGATCAGCAAACTTCTTGTTGGTCATGGTCAGGCCGGTGCAGTAATTGAAATACTGCATGTCGAGCCGGAACGTGCCGTCGTCTTTCAGGTCGAGCAGCTTGTCGAGAATCAGGTCGACGTACTTCGGTTCGCCGTAGGGCGCCAGACCCATCAGCTTGTATTCGCCGGAATTGACCCGAAAGCCGGTGAAGTATGTGAAGGCGGAATACAGCAGGCCCAGCGAATGCGGGAAGTCGATTTCCCACAGTGGCTCGACCTTGTTGCCGACGCCGCGCCAGACGGAAGTCGTCGCCCACTCACCGACGCCATCGAGGCACAGGACCGCCGCGCGGTCGTAGGGACTGAAGTAGAAGGCCGATGCCGCGTGCGACTGATGATGTCCCGCGAACATCAGCTCCGGTAATTCAGATTTCTTGCAGCCGGCCAGATCCGACAGTTCCTGCTTGAGCGTGCTCTTGAGGTAGAGCTTCTCTTTCAGCCAGATCGGCATGGCCTGCACAAAAGAGCGGAAACCGTTCGGCGCATAGCTCAGATAGGTTTCCAGCAGGCGCTCGAACTTTACCAGCGGCTTGTCGTAGAAGACGACATGGTCCAGGTCGCGCAGGCTGAGACCCGCTTCGCCGAGGCAGTACTCGATCGCATGCGCGGGGAAAGCCGGATCGTGTTTTTTTCGCGTGAAGCGCTCTTCCTGCGCAGCCGCAACAATATCTCCGTCCTGCAGCAGGGCGGCAGCGGCGTCATGGTAGTAGGCGGAGATGCCGAGAATATTGCTCATAGTTCTGATTATTTTAGACCGGCGATCGCGGAGCGAATACTACAGCAACCTGGACCCCCGCAGTGAGTGCTACGTCACAGATGGCTTAGATCCAGAACCACCAGCGACTGCCGAACAGAACATAAGCCGCGAGAAGGGCGTTTGTTACCAAATGCGCAACAATTGCGTCGCCCAACCGGCCGCGAAGTATGTAGGCCGCACCGTACCCGACCCCCGCAAGGACGCCCGCCAGGACTCGCTGGTGAATCAGGGCGAACGCGACCGACGATCCCAGCAGTGCCAACCAAGGGATACCGCTGAACTCCACACGTGTAAAGTCTGCCGACATCAG
>JAAUXY010024046.1_pt1 | contig 55018 bp, 81 predicted proteins | sample 7278121 | NCBI WGS metagenome assembly JAAUXY01 (sample SAMN14350117, study PRJNA611818) | marine sediment metagenome | isolation source: surface marine sediment (1.8m) | place: French Polynesia: Moorea | collected 2018-08
CATGTCCGCGCGCTTCGTCTTGCCAATCGCCGGCACCTCGGACTGGAAGCCTTCCATCGCCGCGAAGTAGGCCTCGCGCGCCTGCTCGGCCTTCAACTCCCGGCGCATGTCGAGCAGCGCCTGCATTGACGCCGGCTCGATGTTACGCTCGATAGCGATCTGGATGAGGGCCTCGGGGTTGATGGCGACGCGCGCGTCAGGCACGGTCATCGGCACGCCTGGGCCCTGCTCGACCAGTGGCTTCGTCGTCGTGTGCCCCGGTCGTTCGTATGTCTCTTCGTGGCTCATGTTCCTCTCCGGTATATGAGTGGCTTAGTAAAGGGCGCCCCGGCTCTCAAAACCATCAGCCGTCGCGCGACACATCCCCGCCGCGTTGAAGATGATTAAGGTGAGCCGGGGCATTGAATCAGACCGGAAGCTTCAGATGGCTGTCGCAGTACAACCGACCGCCCCTGGCCGCACGCCGGCACTGGCGCACTCGATTTTCACGCTTGTCCCAGAGCGGCTTCTGGCAGCGATAGTGGAACACCTTTCGCCTGTCAGGCTTCCGGCACCATCGTTGAAGTCTCAGCCTCATCACTTGTGCCCGACGTCTTCGAGGCCCTCGGCATCCTCGCCGAACATCTCGCGGTCAGCGTCCTCGGCCGCGGCATCGGCGGCTTCAGCTTCGCTCTCCGCTTGCTCGCGCAGCTTCTCTTCCTTGAGTTCGGCGTCGGTGACTACCGGCTCGCCATCGATGGCCGCCAGCCGACCATCCTCGATGTAGAAGCCCACCTCGCCCGTCTCGTCCACGCGCTCGGCCCAGATTTGCCACGCGCCCTCGGGGTCGTGCGAGTGCGCCATCTCCTTGATGACGGCGAAGTGCTTCGAGTCGAACAGCGACGCGTTGTGCAGCAGGATGACCCGCAGCTTCGGGTTCAGCTCCATCGCGATCGCCATGGACACGCGCAGCGCTTCAGCGGACGAGGCCTGCGACAGCGGCAGTCCCTTGTAGGTGACGCAGCCGTCACCGAAGCCGAGCCCCTCGACCGGCATCTTGGCCGAGCCGATGAGCTGCTCGCGCTTCTCGCGCATAGACTCCAGGTTCGCCTGCTGCGTCCGGGCCCAGGTCTTCGCCTTGTTGGCATCGTTCTCCAACTCGCGAACGTGCAGGTACTTGCGCGCCAGCTCGTTGTCGGCGTTGGCCTTGCTCAGCTGCTGCTGGTGCGCGTCGATGTTTTCATCGGGCGGCAGTGCATTCACCTCGGCCTCAAGTTTCTCGACATCGGAGCGCTTCGTCCCCACAAGCACGCGCATCTGGTCTCGCGCCCTCAGCACCGCCTCGTGCTCCGACTCCTGGCGTTGCTCCAGCTCCTTGCTTTCTTCAGCATGACGATTCCGCAGCGCCTGGACCTCGCGTGCCTGGCGATCGGAAATCTGCTCCAGTTCTCGGTTGTGACGAGTCGTCACGTCTTCGCATGCGCCCTCGCGATTGCGCAGCAGGTCCTGCGCCTGGTCGACGTCGCGCCGCGTCGCCTCCAGCATGTCGCGCTGACGCTGGTTGTGGTCGTTCGTGCGCATAGCGGCTGTAACAGCATTAACCAACTCTACAACGTCGACTTCTTCCTGCGGGCAGTCCGGCGGCAGCTCTTTCATCGCCGCCTCGAACGCGCCCTGCGCCCGCGTCGCGTCGCGGTTGGCGTTGGTGCGCACGATCTCGGCTTGGCGTATCTCGTGGTCCACCTGGTCGGTGTCGACGCCGGTCAGCTTGCGCAACGTCTCCAGCTGCTTCTTGTCGTCGAGCCGCGAGTACTCGCCGGGGTCGAACGCGATGGCATTGCGAAACTCATCGAGCACAGCCTGCGGCGTGGACAGCGTCGCGCGCACCTCCTGGCCCTCGATGGTCTCTTTCTTGATGACGCGCAGGGTCGGCGTCTTGTGGGTCTGCGACCGCTGCACCACGATGGAGCCGAGGTCGGCCTCGAACGTCGCCTTGTCCGCGCCCTCGCGGATGATGACGTCGGGTGCGTCGGCCGCGCCGCCGATGCCCCACTGGATCAACTTCAGCAGGCTCGACTTGCCCGCTTCGTTGGCGCCGGTGATTTCGACGACGTCGCCCTCAGGGGTCAGCTCGATCGCTTCGAGCCGCATGAAGTTCGATCCTTTCAACTGAACGATTCGCATGTCAGTCTTCCTCCTCAGTAGGGAACAGTCCTGCGCAGCGCCGTTCCATGTAACGGCACAGGCTGCGCTCCTCGGCTTCGGCGTCGTCGAGGTCGTGACGACGCAGGTAGTTGTCGAGCTGCTGCTCGCTCACCGATGCCCGCTCGCACGTCGGTCGATTGCGCCAGTTGGGCATCATGTCTCTCACGCTTTCGGGTGTTGCTCGCATCACTTCCTCCCGAGTTCTCGCTCAACCGTGATGCCCACACAGATGCCCGCCGTGAACAGGGCGAGCGCAAAGCAAAGGGCCGCCAGCCAGGGGATGGTAATCATCCTGCGCCCGGCCTGATCTGCTTGGCGATGGCATGCCCGTAGCGGCGCGCACAATCGCCGGAGTGAAAGTCGCCGGTGCCCTGGTAGCCGTAGTCACCGAGCCAGACGTGCCAGGCGTAAGGCTCGCGCTCGTCGCTGTTGCCGAGGCGGCCCGTGTACGTCTTCGTGATCTGCTTCACGTGGCGCCCGTCCACGACGACCGGGTTGCCGTCGTTGCCCCAGGTCACCTTGCGCCATGCCGAAGCGTTGTCTTCAACGTAGACCGTGTGCTTCTGCAGCGGCTTGCCGCACCACATGCACTTTGGCCGGCTCATGACTCAAGCGCCTTCAATGCATCACGCGCCCGGTCGTGACCGCCGAGCTTGCGCCACCGGCGCAGCAGCAGCTTGGCGGCACGCTTCACTGGATACGGCTTGTTGCGGTAGTCGACATCGGTCATGTGCCGCTCTTCGGCCAGCGGCACCAGCCAGTACTTCACCGCGCCGTCGTTCGCGCCGACGATCAAGTGCAGACGGCTGCGCCCTCGCTTCACCAGGAGCGCGATCACGTTGGAGCTTTCGAGCACCTTGCCCTTTGAGCCCACCAGAGCCCAGGTGTAGCGCACGACGCGTGGGGTGTCTTCGAGGTGTTGGGTCATTGGTTCGCCTCCACGATTGCGTAGCCAAAGGCCTCGACGACATCGGGCACGACGGCATTGCCTAGCGTTCGATGCTGGTCCACCCAATCGGGAACATCATCATCTCCTCGACAAACGAGGGGCTCAGCAAGCCACCTTCGCGCGATGCCATTGTGTAGAGACTCGGGCGCCTCGCGCTCGGGCGCTCGAACGCGCCGCCTTTGCCGTTGATTCCGTTCTGCGAGCTGCCGTAGCGACTGGCCGAGGGTGTTGGCAAGTAACGGTTCGCACGCGCCACGCCCTCGGTGCGCGAATATAAAGAGGCGGTCCCGGATATGCGCTGCACCAACCGCGGCAGCTGGTACGCAGTGCCACTCCGCGTCATACCCGAGCGCGGCCAGCTCTGCGAGAACGGCTCCGAAGAGACGGCCTTTGTCGAAGGCGAGCAGCCCGGCGACATTCTCCAGCAGCGCGTATCGTGGCTCCAGGTCGCCAAGTACTCGAGCGATTTCTGGCCATAGCCACCGTTGATCGGAATCGCCCAGCTGTCGTCCAGCGACGCTGACTGACTGACAGGGGAACCCTGCGGTAACGATGTCGATGCGCCCCAAAGGGCGAGCTGTTCGTGCTGTGACATGGTTGACGTCTCGATAGATGGGCAGGCCGGGCCAGTGCGCCTTGAGCACGCGCCTGCAGAATGGATCGAAGTCGCAGAATGCGACCGTCTTAAAGGCACCGGTGGCCTCGAGCCCGAGGCTGAAGCCACCGATGCCGCTGCAGAGGTCGAAGTGGCGCATCATGATTCACTCCACCACGCGCAGCTTCGGCTGCTGCGCCTGGGCGGGGTAGAGAATCGAATACAAGTTCCGAGCGGCGAGCCCGTAGTCGCGGGCCATGTTGCGCCAACCCTCGACCCGCTCGGGATTCATAACCCGAGCAATGCGCGCTTCTTCTTTGCAACGCCGGGCCCAGGTCACGCAGTACGCAAAGTCCATCGCGATTCGTTCACGAATGTCAGGTTTGGGTGGGAAGTTCTTCATCACACGCTCCAGTCGGTGCCGCAATCGCGACACCGGTAGTGGGTTCGGCTCCCGAGCACGCCGAGCAGAGTCGGCTTGCCGGCGATGCAGTTCGGGCAATCCAGCAGCCCGGCACGTTTCTCCGCCTCGTAGAGCGGGCGCCACTCGCGCTCGGCCTGTTCGAGCAGGGCCGTGTAGCAGTCGTCGCACCATTGTCCTGCATCGTTGCTCACGCCCTCGTCGTCGGGGCAGAAGAGCACGTTGCAGTTGTCGCACTTGACGGCGCTATTGAGCACGTCGGCCAGTGCGCGCAGACCTTCGAGAGAAGGAAACCGAGGTCGGTTGCCATGATAGTCGGCCATCAGAACCCCTCCCGCCACTCGTCGCTCCAGCGAACGTGCTCGTTCGCCCGGGCAAGCAGTTCGTCGCGCGTGTCGTCGCTGAGCTGCTCGGTGACGTCCAGCTCGACGCCGTTGCCGAACTCCGCAATGACGGCGAGCAGGTCCTCGAAGCTCGGCTCGACGCCGGGCTGGCACCGCTCCAGCGGTGCGTTGATGATTTCACGCTGCCCGGGCTGCCAGCCGCCGACGTAGACGTAGACGTCAAGGTCGAGCGGGCGGCCGTTGGAGCCGTACAGCTGGTCGTGAGAAACGAACACGCGCTCGACGTTGCGGGCGCGGTCCAGGCGTTGAATTGTCTGCTGTGTGTTCATGTCGTCTCCGGTGTTTGAATCGTCTTCTCCAAGCCCACCTCGAACGAACTGGGCGCGCTCTTCTATGAGCAACTCCAGCGCCTCGGGCTCGGCTTTCTTCTCCGGCACCTGGAACTCCACCTCGACCGACTTCGGCGACTCGACGGTGCGCCCATCGAGCGCGTTGTCGTCGGTTGCCAACTCGCGCCACCGGCGGTCCAGGTCGGCCGGGTCGGCGATGACGTCGTAGCCGCCGGGCTCGATGATGCCCTCAGCCTCGAAGTACGCGCGCCAGGCAAACGACCCGCAGGAGCCAAGGCCCTGCACGGTGCGCTTCTCGACCGGGCCCTTGGACGTGTGGTGCACCTTGTGCGCCTCGTCCTCGTCACACTCGCTGCAGCGGCCCTGGCCGTTGTCCACGAACGGGTGCTTCAGATGCGGCTGCGCCAGGTCCTCGATCTCCAGCGCGCGAGTCACCAGTTCGGGGTGCGCGGCGGCCAGCCAAAGAATCTCCCACTTCTTTGATGCGGGGCAGAAGTAGCAAGCGGACTTGAGCGGCACCGGCAGCCCTTCGGCCTGGATGCGCTCGACGCACTCGCGCCGGGCCCATCCCCACTCTTGCAGCGGGTATCGGTAGTCCCAGCGGTCGTCATTCACGTTGACGACGCGGCCGCTGCGCTTGCGGTCGGCGCAGGAGTCGTCGTAACCGATGACCTTGACGGGCTTCACGCCACGCGCCTGGCAGTCGGCCAGCGCCTGCGCGAGCGCCTTGTCGATCGCTTCCGCCTTCCACTTGATGGAGCACGTGTGGCCGCGCAGCGCCAGGCTCGGCAGTGCGCTGTTCTTGCGGCACTCGCCCTCGAAGTCGACGTAGGCGGGACCCTTCGCGGTCTCGACCAGGTACTTGTCGATCACCTCGGCCTTCCACTTCAAGCTGCAGCCGTGGCCGCGGAACGCGAGACTCGGGAGTGTCTTGTTCTGGGTGCAGTTGCCGGCGAGGCACTTGTAGCCGCGGCCGGTCTTGGACGGGCGGGAGTGCTCGCCGAACTGTCCGTTCTCACCGTAGCGTCGCACCACCGTCACCTCGGGCCAGCCCTTGGAGCGCAGCCACGCGTTGATGACCGGCAGGTACTCGTAGGTCTCGGGCTTCTCGACGCCGACGTCGGCGAAGAGGATGGCGGCCGGGCGCTCGCCGTTGTCGTGCAGGCCGAGCAGCATCGCGATGGAGTCCACGCCGAGGCCGCAGTTCACTATCTGGGGTTGGTTGTTGGTCACTGTGTCGTCTCCGGTGTCGTTGTTCAGGCGGCGATGATGTTGGCCAGCGGCTCGCGGGCCATGGACATCGTGTACCCGGTGCGGGTCTCAAGCTCGACGTAGCGCTTCGCCAGTTCAGGCCGCAGCCGGGCGGCGGTGCGCAGGTCCTGCTTCGAGGCCATGATGCAGAAGCAGCACGACAGCCGCGTCATGCCGGCGCCGTAGGCCCAGTGCAATTCCTGACCATCCTCGGCGACGGTGGCGCGCACCTCGCGCTCGCTGAAGTCGTGAATCGGCAGCCACTCGAACACCGTCCGGCCGGCCTTCGACTCGCGCTTGTTCTGCTTCCAGGTCACGGCCTTCGAACGCTGGACGCTCTCTTCGGCGCGGATGCCGATGCAGTGCACGATGCGCTTGCTGTGGGTCGGGTGCTCTTTCAGCCAGTGACGCACGGCGCGGTCGATGGGGCCGCGCTTCAGGTCGGAGGTGCACTGGCGAATCTGGGGGCTCGGGAAACAGGGCCGGCTCGGGTCTTTCTCGTACCGGCGCTCGACCATCTCGAAGAAGGTCTTGACGGCGCGGGTGTAGCGAATCTCGACGGTGCTCGGCGTGTTCAGCTCGATGTGCTCGCGCAGCCCGTCCCAGTCCACCTCGGGCAGTTCGGCGTGCACGACGAGGACCTGGCTGTGTGGAATGTGGCGCAGCAGCAGCGCCTTCATGCACTGCGAATCTTTGCCGCCACTGTCGTTGATCACGAACAGCGAGCCGCGGCTGATTTCTTCCTGGACCGCCTCAGGGATGTGCAGGGTTCGGTTGGTCACTGTGTCTCTCCGGTGTCGTTGTGTTCGTCAGTCGCCAGGGGCGACTGTAGCAGATGAGCCACATTGTGGTCAAGTCGCGTTTTCGAGACGCAGGCAGAACGGGCGTGCTAAGCTAATAGGTCAGCCACTTGGGGGTAATGTTTCATGGGGAACACCCGATCGGAGCCCGAGAAGGTTCGCGTGAGCCTGTTCCTGCGCCGGGACCAGGTCGACCGAATCCAGGAAATCATCGACGAGCAGCCGTTCGTGGAGGGCATCGCGCCGGTGGTGCGCAAGCTGGTCGACGTCGGCCTCGAGCACTTCGAGAAGCAAGGCGAGCCGGCGTGACCCGCCGCCAGGCCTCCGGCATACCTGTCCGTGAGCCGAAAATCCTGGAGACGCCGCGGCTGAAGGCGGTACTCGACGCGCTGCAGACGCACCCCCGGGTGCGCTACGCCGCGCGGCAGAACCGGGGTGCAGCTCGTTTCCGAGACGACCACGGCCGCGAGCGTTGGGTCTCGTTCGGCGTGGACGGCGCCTCCGACATCGAGGGCATGCTCAAGACCGGCGGCAAGCTCGCCGTGGAGGTCAAGCAACCCGGCGAATGGCGCACCGAGGAGACGTTCCAGAAGTACCTGCTGCGCAACGCCGGCCGCGGCAAGCCGCTGTCCGAGCACCAGCGGCGCCTACTCCACCAGTGGCTGTACCTGGCCATGGTCGACGACACCGAGCACGGTATCGGCTTCGTCGCCTATGGCCCCGAGCAGGTTTGGGCCCGTTTGGGCGAGCCTGCAGGCCTCCAGCAAGCGCTACCGGGTATCGGCGACCGTCGGCACCTGGTGACGGGTGAACGCCGTCACGGGCGCTCAGGGAGCCGCTGGGGCTATCTACCCGCTCGGCTCGAGGGCCGGGCACACGTTCAAGGGGGCGGGGGTGAAGACTCAGAAGCCTGAGCGGTTCCCGGTGCTCAGCTACCTGCCGGGGAGCTACACCGTGCCCTGGTCGGTGGCCGAGCAGGCCTACCGGGAGATGTACCGGCGTCACTTCGGTGAGGAGCTCACCCAGGAACAATGCGACAGGGCGTTGCAGGACCACCCTGGTTTCACGGTCGGCGCGCTGGACGGGCACTACGGGCTCCACTGGCGCGAGGTCGCCATCTTCGAGCCGGCGGAGCTGCCGCCGGTCCTAACCCAGGAGGAAGTACGTGAACGAATCGAGCGAGGTCGTAGGCAATCTGGAGCTGCTCGACGCGGTCGCTGAGAAGCCCGCCGGCTATTTGGTGGGCAGGCTGCTGGACGAGTGGAAAGCGCAGCCGCGGCCGTGGCAGCAGATGAGCGAGGCGGAGCAGCGCCAGGCGCTCGAGCGGCTGCGAGCGGCGGTACGCGAGGCGGTGCAGGCGGTTGCGCTGAACGTCATCTCGGAGCGGCGCGTGTGGTGGGCGGGACAGCTCGACAGCGAGTCCGCGAACGTGGACAAGGCGAAGCTCACGGTCGTCGGCCACAACACCGAGCAGTTCCTGGACATCGTCGAGGCGCTGGGGCGGCCCTGCGTGGTCGTGGTGGCGAGCGCGGAGGCCTACATGGGCGGGCTGCACGATGCGAGGGCCGACCGCGACCAGGGGGAGCTCGAGCTCGGCGAGCAGCAGGCCGAGGCGATTGCAGATTCGAGCCCCGAAAACGAGGGCGAATCTGCAACGGCGGTGAACAGTGATGCATCCTGGTTCAAGGTGGTGCACTCGGACCAGTACAACTGCGCGTGCCTGAAGCTGCTCGTCGACCCCAAGGACACCCCGGGGCTGGAGGAGCTGGTGTGGCACGCGGGCCAGGCGGGCGCCATCATCGAGGCGCCGGACGAGCCGGGCGAGGAGGTCTTGTGCATGGAGCTGCGCGAGGCCGTGGGGCCGGAGCTGTGGAGCTTCGAGGCGCTGGCGAAGATGGGGTGGAAGCCGCAGGAGGAAGCCAGTGAGTGACGTCAAGGCGAAGGTCGCCTTCGAGTCCTGGGTCATCCTGGAGCTGTTCGGCCACAAGCAGCTCGCGGGGCTCGCCTCGGAGGCGGAGATCGGCGGGTGTAGCTTCGTGCGCATCGACGTGCCGAAGGCCGACGATGAGTACGTCACCCACTACTACGGCCAGGGCGCCATCTACGGCATGCACCCGGTGGACGAGCAGGTGGCGCGGGAGTTTGCCCAGAACCACCATGGCCCACCGGTGAGCCCTTACTCGTTCCCGTTCGCGGGGCAGCAGGCGCTGCAGGAGGCGCGCTCTCAGCTGCGCCTGGAGGATGGCGCCGGCGGAGACAGGGAGGAGAATCCGGACGACGGGGTGGCTTACTGAACCGACGTCGTGTCCTATACCCTATCAGTTCAGGCGGCGGCGCCCTCGGGAAGTCATGAGCCCGGGGAGTGCCGTTCACAGACTCCGGCCGCGCCGCCTGCCTTCCTTCCTCCGGGTGCCGGCTGAGTCTGTGGAGTCTGTGATGTCCAACGACCTCGACTGGGAAAAGTGGTACTGGCGCAAGTGGAAAGCTGACCGCTGCGTGCGCCGGCTCAATGGTGCTTCTCGGGCCATCTGGTTCGAGGTTCTGGGCGACATGTGGGAGTCCGATTCGGCGTCCTGGACGGGGGCGAAGGAGGACCTCGCGGCGGTGGCGAACGTGTCCCTGGAGGAGGTGGACGACTTCCTCGCCGCGGCGGTTCGAGGGCAGCTCTGCTACGTGCTTTGGCCCGGTGATGAGCCTGTGGATAACTGCTGTGGACAACCTGTGGATGAAGACACGTCCCGTCATTTGTGCGCACTTGTCCCGAAAAGTCCCGAGTCCGTCACGCTCGTGTCCCGCCGCAAGCTGAGAGGCGAAAACCGTAGAGAATACGAGCGGTTACGCAAGCGACAGCAGCGGTCCCGTGGGACACGTCCCGCGACTGTCCCCGACAAGACTAAGAATAAGACTAAGAACTCCCCCAAACCCCCTCAAGCTGAGGGGGCCCCGGAATCGGCTAAAAAGCCGCCAGGGAACGGGAGTGGGAAGCCGAGTTGGAACACGCTGTGGGCGATGCCCGACGGGCTGCTGTGCGAGATGGCGAAACGCTACGGCGTGGCTACCCACGGCAAGGAGAAAGGCGACCTGGTGAAGGCCGTGCTTGAGGCGGCGAAGGAGGCAGGCGATGGTTGAACATCACACGCTGACCGTCGACGGCGTCGAGTACGTGCTCGGCTCCGCCGGCTCGCTCATCCTGGCGTGCGACGGCTGCGGCCAGGAGCACTTCAGGTCGCCCGAGAACTACTTTGGGCCTCCACCGGCCGGCGACCCGAGCTGGCACCGGTGCTGGAATCCCGGCTGCCCCAAGCGGACGAGTAACCAGAACGTGGCGCTCAATGGCAACCAGCTGCAGCCCATCAGGGTCGACGAGTTGGAGTCGAAGTGGCGCCCGCTGTGGTGGCGGCGGCAGATGCGCCCGATCGGCGATGATGGCAAGGCGTGGAGTCCGTCATGACCCGCCGCGCCCACCAGCAGGTCCGGCCCTGGCTCCACGTGTTGCGCCCGACCGTGCGCCGGCTGCTCGACGGCATCGAGTACGTTGTCGTGGCGCTTCGTGCCGAGGCGATGAGCGAGGCCCATGACGCAACGAGTTTCGGGGCATCGAGTCCCGGGGAGCAGACCAGTGGCTGACGATGAGCGATACGAGGAGCTGGAGTGGACGCGCGTCGAGGAGCTTGAGCGCCGCATCGCGGACGACGAGGTCACGCTCGCGCATCGGTGCGGAGACTGTGCTTACTTTGAGCGATGCCAATGGTTGCTGCAGCGCTTGCCGGATGACATCGAGTGCGATTGGGAGCCTACGCGATGGCGCCCAAGCACCGGCAGGGCGGCGTGATGGACTTCGTTGAGTTCATGAACCGCTGCGACGACTACCTGCTGGACCATTTCGAGCGCAAGTGGTGCGAGGGCTGCGGCGGCACCGGTATCGAAACCAAACGCTGCTGCTCGGGCCACGACTGCGGTTGCCAAGGACAGCCGGTCGACTTCGAGCCGTGCGAGTGCGGCGCCGAGCCACCCGAGTGGTTCGCCGAAGCTCGGGCCGGGCGATGAGCTACGCTTACGTGATGGCCGAGCACCACGTCATCGCCCGGGTCCACCCGCGCCGCCAGTGCACGCTTCCCGAGGACACGCTCTACGCCGTGCCCTGTCCCGAGTGCGGCCGCGACTGCGAGGACCGCATGGTCGGCTGGGAGCTCGCCCACCCCAACACCTCCACGCGCTTCTGCGGCCGCTGGGGCTGCGATGCGCTGCTGCACGTGAGGGCTGCGACATGACCGAAGACGAGCGATGGGGGCGCTTCATGGCGCGCTGGTGCGGCCAGGGTATCGTCCTGGGCCTGTTGCTGTTGGGCGCCACCATCATCGCGTTGCTTGCCGTGCTGGTGATGCTGTGAATCGTCACACACGCATGGTGCGGATGCTGAAGAGGCTGACCGAGCGACTCGGTGAGGTGGCCTGGCTCGCGAAGGCGGTGCCCAAGGAGGACGCGGCCCAGCGCAAGGCGCGTGCCGATGAGCTGCGCGGCGCTAGAGCCATGGCTCGTCGCGCACAGCAGCTGCACGATTGGCTCGCTGCCGGCCCGTCCCGAGCGCACAGCTACACCAAGAGCTACATCCCGAGGGCGAAGCGACGACGCTTGCGCAAGCTCCAGCGCCTGGCGAGGAGGGCGAGTCGATGATGCACCATCTGCACGAGCACTTGACTGCGGACCCGCCGACAGCATCGAACCAAACCTGCTCGCTGCTCTCGGGCCACCTGGTCGGTGTTACGGTGCCGCAGTCTGAATGGGACAAGCTCGAGCGATGGGAGGAGCGCGTCACCCATGCCGCGATGAGTCTGCGCAATGACATGGCACGCGATCGCGCGAACTACAGCGCGGGGTTCAAGCGATGACCGACCGGTACGACTCAATGCTTGAATTCAACGAGGTGATGGAGACGATCGAAGTCGTGCGCCGGAAGATCGAGGACAGCATGCGTCTGCCCTCGCACATGCTCACGCCCAGCCTGCCGATGCGCCTCATCGAGGATCCGGGCACGGTGCCGAGGGTGCGTACCCGCAAGATGTCCTTCGAGACCGACAAGGAGCACGCCGCGCGCCAGGCGGACATCGACGCCATTCTCGGCGTGCTGCACGTGGTCCCGCCGAACACCGCGTTCATGTTCGGCCACAACGTTCTGGTTAACCCGCAGTCGGCCGTGTTGCTGAAGGACATCGGACCATGAGCAAAGTCACCATCCAAGAGCAGCTCGAGTGCGTCGAGCGCGAGCTGGCGTACCGTCACCGCTGCTATCCGCGCTGGGTCGAGCAGGGCCGCATGCAGCTCGACCAGGCGAGCCGTGAGCTGGTGCGCATGGAGGCCGTGCGCGACACGCTGAAAGCGATGCAGCCGCAGCAGGAGATGGCGCTGTGAACCACGAGCCTTACATCACCCGCGAGGAAGCGAGGCGCCTGGGCTGGTGGTGGATACTCGCTGGTGACCAGCAGTGCAGCTTCGGCCGCTGGGTCTGGTTCGACATCGGCGGCACCGGGCCCGTGCACTGCTACGACGAGCCGCCAGACCAACCGCGCAGCGAGAGCTGCACCCCTGTCAGTGCTGAGCCGGGCACGCCGTTCGTGCTCGGCGATGTCATCGAGCGCCTGCTCGACGATGGATGACATCACCCCACCGCACGCGCCCATCTCGCTTGCACGCGACGTCGTGAGTGAACTTGAGGCGAAGGGCGAGCAGGTGCGTGCGCTGTCGATGGCGTACGTCTGGGTAGACGACGACGGCAAAGAGCACCTGAAGTTCGATTCCTGCGGCCATGCCAAGCAACAGGTGCTGTGGGCGCTGGAGTACATGCGGCTCGAGCTCTTCGGGGTCGAGCCTAACCCTTAACGTAGAGGAAGACCGATGAACCAGCAATTCACTGATGCTGAGATCGAGAATCGAGTGACGTTTCACCCAACACGCAACGACGGCGACGTGAAGGCACACGACGCAGTTCGTGCCGTCGTTCGTGCCGCAATGAAGGAGTTCAACGCGTTGTGTCCTGACGGCCGCGACAAGGCGCTCGCCTTCACCAAGTTGGAGGAGGCGATGTTTCACGCAAACGCCGCCTTGGCCCGTGCGAGAGGTCGGGAGGAAGGACGATGAAGCTAGGAATGTGGGGCATCGCCCTGTACCTGACGATAGGCGCTGCGCTCGCGGCGTGCGAGACGATGGCGAAGGTCGACGACGCGTATGACCGTGCGAAGGAGCGCGCGATCGAGAAGCTCGACGACATCGGTGGCGAGTACTGCGCCATCACCGACCCCGAACTGCGAGCGAAGAAGCTCGCGGAGCTGAACGCGAAGCTCACCCGCATCCAGGTGCAGCCGCTCATTTGCATCGAAGGTGGCGGTCGGGCGTAACCGAAAAGGCCTCGCCGAGTGGGCGTGTCGACGTGGAGTGGTTATGGACACTCCAAGAACGCGGCACCCGGGGCGCTCCCGGCGAGGCCCCCTATCTTGGGAGGAAGACATGGCGATCGAGGAACTGGACGACTTAATCGAAGAGCTGGCCAACCGGTTGGGCATCTACGGCACGTGCGAGGACGGGCAATGCAAGCCGCATCCCCACGGGGGCTACTATTGCTGCCGCTCGGCGTTCAGCAGCGAGATGCGCGAACGCATGCAACGCGCGGTTGCCGTCGAGCACCTCATGGGCGATGCGCCTTTGGAAGACTACAAGCTTATCCCCACCTCGACATGACCGCCGCCGCCACCGATTCCCCTATCTGGGGCCACAAGGACCCGCCCTGCGGCATCTGCGGCCTGCCCTACTCGAAGCACGAAGAGATGCGCTGCCCGCATCGCCCGCCGTACCTGTGGACCGAGCGCAAGGCGGACGGGCAGTGCTTCGGCTGCGAGGCTGACGTCGAGGTGGGTGAGCCGTACTGCGCCGAGTGTCTGTGCGAGGTGGATGGGCAATGACCTGGCAAGAAGTCCTCACCGCCGCCCAGGCCGTCACCCACGACGAGAACTGCCCGGCGAATCCGTACCCGACCGAGGTGAAGGGTGCGAAGTGCGAGTGCTACCGTGGCGAGCTGCTGGCGAAGCTCGCGGACTTCAAGGTTGAGCTTCGCTTGAATGTGCTGGTGCAGCTCAACAAAAGCGTGACTGGCTCTATGGGCGACTTCAGCTGGGGCTACTACTACGAAGAGCAGGTCAACTTCGCCCACCGCAAGCTCGCCGAGCTGTTAGGAGAGACCATGTGACGACGACAGTTGAACCCCCATGGGGCCTGTACCGGCGCAAGGGCTTGTCTGAAATGCGGCCATGGCATCCGCGCGACGGCAACGCCCTGGCGATGCGCGAGAACGGCATCTCGGTATCCGACGTGGACACGCCCGAGGAAGGCGGGATGATTGCTCGCAACCCGAAGAACCACGACGACCAGTGGTACGTGGCCAAAGCATACTTTGCTGAGAACCTGGAGCCAGCGACATGACGATCGTAGGCGTGACGCCCAGCGCCATCGGCGAACTGCAGCAGCATCTCGATGAGCTTAAAACCGACGACACGCTGCTGTTCATGCCCGGCATCTATCGACGCGTTTCGCTGACGGTGAAGCAGCCGAACATCACGCTGCTGGGAACGGGCGGCGCCGTTTTCGACGGCGAAGGCGAGGAGGTCTATGCCATCCGCTTGGGTCATGACCTGCGTGGCGGTGCCGCGCACATCACCATCGGCGGCTTCACGTTCAGACGCTACAACGGCTACGGCGTGCACGTGTGGGGGCACAAGGAAGACGAGGCTGGCTGGATTGCCCGGGTCGACATCATCCGCAACGCGTTCGTGGAGTGCTCGGGCTTCGGCGCCGTCGACCTCGTGAACGCGCGCAGCTGCCGAGTGACCCACAACGTGTTCCTCAACAACCAGGGACGAAAGGGCGAGGAGGGGCTGATGCACGACATCTACCTCGCGCACCGCTCGCTCACGAACGCGCTCGAGGAGAATCTGCACGTGGGTTGCTCGGGCTCGCCGGTCAAGTTTCGAGACCGCAGCAGCGAGAACCTGGTGCGGGGCGCGATATTCCGCGACACCGGCAATGGCCGTCTGATGGAAGAGCGACCGTCGAAGGGCGAGGGGCGCTCAGTGCGCAACGTCTTCGTGGACATCAGCTGGAACCGGCGAGACTGGAAGGGCAAGAAGACCAAGCTCAAGCAGTGCACGAAGGAGAAGAAGAACCGCTGTCGGCACGACCAGTTCATTCGGGGCTGAGTAATCCTTTGATTCCTGCCGTTTGACGCCCGCCAGGGCCGGGGTCTATCCTCAGACGAACCGAATTCGTTAGGGGCGGGTCTCGGTTCCTCGTGGGTTGGTCTCCTCGTGCCTGTGTCCCTGAGGCCCGCCCCGCCCTCGAGCCGATGGGCGATTGGCCAGATTTCCAGGGCGATGTGCTTGCGGTCCTAGCGCTGTGTGCCTGGGCTGCAATGTGGATGCTGTGACTAAAGGCACCGGACGTGCTCGCCGAGAAGATGCCTGAACCCTCAACCACCGGGGGCTTCGCCCTCGCGAAACCCATGACCTGGATCATCTCAGGCCTGGTCGGCATCGTCATCGCGCTGGCCGGCTACCTCGGCCGGCGGCAGATCAACACCATCGACGAGCTGGTGAGGCGCATGCGCGAGGTGGAGCTCCGCCTGGAGCGTCAGATCGAGCAGCAGCAGCACCAGGAGCGCGAGGTGGAGCTGCGCGAGAAGCGCCTGGTCGAGCAGCAGCGCGGCATCCAGCGCCAGCTGAACGCGCTGTTCACGGCCATTGAATCCCTGAAAAACGACTGCCGTGACTGACGAGCCGAAGAAGGTCACCGCGCTGACGGAGCTTCTCGCTCCAGCGCTCGGCGACAAGCTCTACGGGGTCGACGTCTCCGACACCACCGACGGTCCAGCTGGCAGCTCGAAGCAGCTGCGCAACGAGCTGCAGCTCGCCATAGCGGGGCACATGGCCGAGGGCCGACTCACGCTGGTGAGCGGGGAGCCGGTGTCGGACAGCGACGTCGTCGACGGCAACTCGATCTACTGGGCGCCGTTCAACGGCGACCGCATGCGCATCTACGACGGCTCGAAGTGGCGTGTGTACACGTTCGGCGAGCTGGAGCTGGCGCTCTCCGGGCTCACCAGCGGCGACAACTACGACGTGTTCGCGCACGCTGATGCCGGCACGCCGGAGCTCGAGCTGGGTGCCGCGTGGACGAGCGATACGGTGCGCGACGAAGCGCTCTCGCAGCAGGACGGCGTGTACGTCAAGGACGACGACAAGAGCCGGCTGTACCTCGGCACGTTTCGCGCGACCGACACTGACGCGACGACAGACTCTGGGCTGCCCGCTCAGGCGACCAACGTTAGCCCGAAGCGCTTTCTCTGGAATAACTACAACCGCCGGCGTCGTTCACTGACGGCGCGCGAGACGGCGGTCTCTTGGGCTTACACCACGCTCGCCTGGCGCGTCGCGAACAACAACTCGTCGAACGTGTGCGAGTTTGTATTTGGCCTCAACGAGGATCCGGTCATGGTGATCGCGTCCTCGTTCTCGAGCCAGACTGCGGACGGGAATTATCGAGTCACTGGCATTGGCCTCGATTCGCTCACTGCGCTCGCAGTCGGATGTCTTAACACCAGCGGCGCCACGGCCAACTTCCTGCCCATGCCGGCATTCTTCAACAGGCTGGTCGGTCTGGGCTATCACTACACCTCGTGGCTAGAGCTTTCCGAAGCCGCTGGCATAACGACCTGGTACGGCGACATCGGCGTGCCGTCGTTCTGGCAAGCAGGGATTACGGCCCACATTTGGGCTTAGGAGTGCGCCATGGTTTCGATTCCGAAAGTGATCAATCGCATGCACGAAGAGGTGTCCGCCGTCTGCCCGATCGTCAGCGTTAGCATCGGCGAGATCGGCAATTCGTCGTCGGTGACGTTCGTGCCTCACGAGGACGCGACGCCGGCGCAGATTGCGGCCGCGCAGACCGTCATCGACAACTTCGACTGGTCGGACAATGTGCAGAAATCGTGGGAGGTCGACGATTTGCGGAGGAAGGCAAAGGCGCTCTATGACCAAGGCCAAAACGAGCAGGACAAGGTGATGAAGGCGGCCGCGCTGGTCAGCCTCGACACCGACAACTACCTGCTCGGGCTCATCAACCAGCTGCGAGCCGAGCACGGGATGAATCCCAAGCCCGACATCACCAAGCAGCAGCTGAAACAGGCAATCGAGGACAAGCTCGACACGGGTGACGCCGACTAGTGTCATGCTACGTTCTTTTGGAGAACGGCTGCCCGCTGCTCCTGGAGAACGGCTGCGAGCTGCTGCTCGAATCCTGCCCCGAGCCGCGCATTGGCGCCGGTGATGGCGCCGGTGGCACCTGGGGGCACCCGAGCCGGGCCCGTGCCCGGCGCTCGCAGCTCGAGCGAGAGGACCTCGAGATCGCGGGCACCCTCCAACGCCTCGCCCCGGACATCATGAAGCACCGCAAGCTACACTGACGCCCGACGGGAGGAAGCCATGGGCCGTCAGCTCGCCAACGTCGAGGACCTCGTGCAGGGGCTGCTCGATTCTTACGAGCAGCTCAAGCGCTCGCTGTTCGACGTCGGCGATGCCGCGAACGCGCTCTCCCAGGCGGTCAGCTCCAAGCGATTCTGGGCCTACGTGCGCCAGCTGGAGCTCTCGGAGACGACCGTGCGCACGGCCATGTGGGTGTCGAACAAGTTCCCGCCCGCGGCGCGCGTGAAGGGGCTCTCCTTCGCCCACCACCAGGTCGTGGCGGCCCTGCCGGCGAAGGAGCAGAAGAAGAAGCTCGTGGAGGCGAAGAAGACCGGCCTGACCCCGAAGCAGCTGCGCCAGCGCGTCATCACCGAGCGCGGCGGCACGTTCGAGAGCGCACCTGGACTCTCGGGGGTGCACCAGCGGCTCGTGGACCAGATTAGGGACCGTCTGCGCCACCTCGCCCGTGCACAACGCCACGAGGACCTCGAGCGCTTGGTGGTCGAGCTGAAGCGGGCGCTGCGGAAGTGACCCGGGTGACGCCAGTGACGGGCGGGCTCCTCATTACCGGCGGCTCAGGCTTCCTGGGCCGGGCCCTGGTGCGTCACCTGCTCCACCACCAGCGCTACGACCGCATCATCGTCTACTCCCGAGGAGAGGCCGCACAGGCGATGCTGCGCGTGGAGCTCGACGACCCGCCGCAGCTGCGCTGGATGATTGGCGACGTGCGCGACCGTGAGCGGCTGCGCTGGGCGATGCGCGGCGTCTCCGACGTCATTCACGCCGCGGCGCTGAAGCGCATCGAGGTGGGCTTCTACGCGCCGAGCGAAATGGTGAAGACGAACGTGCTCGGGACCATCAACCTGGTGGATGCGGCCGCCTACTGCGGCGTGCACAACGTGGTCATGGTGAGCACCGACAAGGCCTGGCAGCCGGTGTCACCCTACGGGCTCAGCAAGGCGCTCGCGGAAGACATCGTCCTGGCCGGCGGGACGGAGAGACCCGGGCCGTGTTATGCTATTTGTCGTTACGGCAATGTCGCCGGGTCCACTGGCAGTGTGATTCCGACCTGGCGAGCGTTGCTGCGGGAGGGAAAACGGGTGCCGGTGACCAACCCGGACGCGACCCGGTTCTGGATGACGGTCGACCAGGCCGTTTCCTTCGTGCTCACGACTCTCGGCGACCCCGCTTATGACGGACGCATCCGCGTGCCGATTCTCCCCGCGTACCGCGTCGGCGACCTGGCCGAGGCGATGGGCGCGCAGACCTACACCATCGGCATGGCGCCGTTCGAGAAGTGCCACGAGGGCATGGACGAGGGCAACACCTCGGACCGGGCGCGACGCATGTCGGTCGATGAACTGCGGGAGGCGTTGGAGCATGTCTGAGACCCCCAGGCCAGGGTTGGTTCGCTTCGAAGATCCGAACCCGCTCAAGGTGCCCTTCGAGGCGGGAGACGTCGTCGGCGTCTGCGAGTGGAACGGGCGACTGGTCGTGGCATGCAAGCGCCGCGTCTATTCGGCATTCATTCTGGCCGACGGGTCGTTGACCGACTTCGAGCCGATGCGGTTCAAGCTCGATGCTGACTAAGGGCATCTACAGCGCGGTATGCACCAGCCGGGGGCGCGTCATTTTGCGAGCGGACTTGCATTACGGCCCCGTGAGCAACTTCGAGCTAACGGTCGAGGGGGCAGAGAGGCTTGGCGAGTCGCTTGTTCGCGCCGCCCGGCAAGAGCGCGCATTTATCGAGGGTGAAAATCCGCGCGAGGGGCGGGACCGATGAGTCGGCGTTTCACGTTCACCCACCAGATGGGCAAGGTCGTGTGCACGGTCACCGAGGACGACGAATCGGTGAACATTCACATGGACCTGTTCAGGCCAGACGGCACGAAGTGCAACCGCAACGATTTGATGGCCATGAGCCAGGGATTCTTTGACGCGTTTCGCGTGTGGTCCAACACCGAGATCATTCCAACCTACCATCGCGGCAAGGACGAGACGCGCAAGCTTTTCATCACGGGCATGGGCGAGGTGTCGGTGGCAAACCCCGATGACGGCAGCATCGTCATGAAGAAAATGTCATGAGAGAGTTCAAGCCGCTGTTCTACGAAGTGCTCCACCGGCTGGCGCTGCAAAAGCGGCGTTTCATGCCTGAGCCGGGCGACATGGCGCTCAACTTTCACCCCGAGAATTACATGGAGATTCTCGACCAGCTGACGCCCGCCGACCTCACCGATGCTCGTTACCGTCATCCGATGCTCATGAACGCGCTGCTGCTGGAAAGCGTGGTCGTGCCAGTGGACGTCGCGGTGCTCGTGGACAAGTCCTTCCTGGTGATCGCCAACATCAACCTCGCCACCGGCGAGTTCTCCACGCAGGCCCCCGATGACTGATCCCTTCAACATCGTTCGCGACTTCGAAGCGGCGCTCTGCGATTACACCGGTGCGTCCTACTGCGTCACCACCACCAGCTGCACGATGGCGCTGCTGCTGGCGTGCGCGTACCACAAGCAAAGGCTTGGCGACCTGTACCCGATACCGGAACATGGCATTGGCATCGTGTCCATTCCGAAGCGCACCTACGTCGGCGTGCCGATGTCCATCAAGCACGCGGGCTGGGAGGTCAGTTTTCGCGACGAAAATTGGGCCGGGTTCTATCATCTGAAACCGCTCGGCGTGTTCGATTCCGCGCGCTGGCTCACCGAGAACATGTACATCGACCACGCCATGATTTGCGTGTCGTTCCATCCAACCAAGACGCTCGGCATCTCGACGCACGGTGGCGCGATTCTGCATGATGACTCTGATGCGCACCTGTGGCTGCGTCGCGCTCGATTCGATGGGCGTTCCGAGGGCGTGCCTGCTCACCAGGATTGGCCTGTGCAGCTCGGCTGGCATTGCTACATGAACCCGGTGACCGCGGCCGAGGGACTGATGCGACTGCGCACGCTGCCCAAGCGCAACGACCCGCTGCCGAACGACGACTACCCCGACCTGAGCACGATGGAGCTTTTCAAGTGAGCGAAGAGCGGCCGGCACAGATCCACGTGACAGTTAGCGGCGGCGCGGTGCTCGTGTGCGTCATCTTCCTCATCACGGTCACCATCATCTGGGGAGGAGGGTGCCCATGACCAACGGCAACGGACAAGAAGCCGTCGACACCGACGCGCCGGTCGCCATCACCGTCGAGCCTCGCGGCGACAAAGTGGTCGTGCAGCTCTCTCGCTCGCGCACCTACTTCGCGATGCCCGCGCACCAGGCCTCGGTGCTGGCCGAGCAGCTTGCGCGCTGCGCCTTCCAGGTGCACTACCAGAAGCCGGCCGCGGACCGCGGCAGCGAGCTCGCGCGCCAGGTCAAGGCCAAGGCCGTGGACGAGATACGCCCGCGCATCATCGCCCGGGTGACCCAGATCTTGCGCTCCATGATCCACGACAAGAAGGAGCCGACCCGCATCGCAGAGCATGTCGTGGACGCCACGCTGAAGGAGATTGTGTGATGCCACTGCCACGCTACAAGTGTCACAAAGAGGTCGAGGCCGCGAAAATCATCGGCATCGGCAGCATCGATGGGCGCACGTTCGAGCTGACGCCAACGAACCCGATGCATGGCCCGATTCGTGTCGATCGCGAGTACATGCAGAAGCACAAGCCGGTCGCGCCCGGCTACTTCGTGCGCTACGCCGACGGGTACGAGAGCTGGTCGCCGGTGGAGGCCTTCGAGGAGGGCTACACCCGCATCGACGAGTCAACGCCATGAATCCGCTGGGGGACGGGGCCACTCAGAACCTGCTGCGAGCAGGCCTCACGCCGGGCAGGCTGAGCGCGATGCTCGACCGCAACCGCTACGAGGTGGACACCATCGCGCTCAACCTCGAGGCGCTGGGGCTGCCTCACGACCATATCCGCCGGGCCGCTGTGCGCTGGGACATCTCATGGCCGCGGGGGCTGACGGCGAAGCTGGAGTACCTGTCGTCGTGAAGTCGATCGCCATCATCCCCGCCCGCGGCGGCAGCCGGCGCATCCCACAGAAGAATCGCCGCGGTTTTCTTGGGGCGCCCATCATGGCGTACAGCATCCACCGCGCGGAGCAGAGCCAGTGCTTCGAGCGCATCGTGGTCTCGACCGACTGCGAGACGATCGCGAAGATTGCCCGCCACTACGGCGTCGAGGTGCACGAGCGCGACGACGCGCACGCGCGCGACGAGGTGGGTACCCAAGAGGTGACCCGCCAGGTCTTGGTCGACCTGGAGTGGGGCGAGGACTACGCCTGCTGCATCTACCCCACCGCGCCGCTGATGCTGCCGAGCGACCTGCTGCTCGGCTGGCGCATGCTGACCGAGCACGCGAAGACGAACTACGTCGTGGCGGTCGCGGAGGTGGACGCGCTGTGCGACGCCGGTCAGTGGTACTGGGGCCGCACCCAGGCCTTCCTGGACCGCCTGCGCCTGGGCTCGCGCTGGACGCGGCTCTTTCCGCTGCCCTGCCAGCGCGTGTGCGACATCAACGAGCCGGGGGACTGGGACAAGGCCGAGCAGCTCTACGCGGAGCTCTGGCCGGTGGCGACGAGGGTCTGCTGATGACGGCGCAGGACGAGTTCTGGTCGGGCGAGTTCGGGGACGCATACCACGAGCGCAATCCCGGCAACGCCTCGCTCGACCGAGCGTTCTTCTCGCTGGCCTTGCGTTCGGTGGGCCTCGAGATAGGCTCGGTGCTCGAGGCCGGCGCCGGCATCGGCAACAACCTGCTCGCGCTCTCGAAGCTGCTGCCCGGCGACTCCATGCTCGACGGCATCGAAATCAACGAGGCCGCGTTCAAGAAGCTCGAGATGGTGGCGAGCAACGCGTGGAACATCAGCGTGCTCGACCTCGACACGCTGTCCCCGAGCTGGGAGCTGGTGCTGACGCACGGACTGCTGATTCACATCGCCCCGGACAACCTCGCGACCGCGTACCGCCACCTCTACGACGCGGCGCTGCGCTACATCCTGCTCTGCGAGTACTTCAATCCGACGCCTGTCGAGGTCTACTACCGCGGGAACAAGAACATGATGTGGAAGCGGGATTTCGCCGGCGACATGCTGGACCTGTTTCCGACCTTGAGCGTCAAAGACTACGGCTTCCAGTGGTCTCGAGACCCGCGCTGCCCGCGCGGCGACATCACCTGGTGGCTGATGGAGAAAAAGCCATGACCGCTATGCACGGCACGGTGCCCATGCCTTGGGGCGAGTACGTTTGCAAGGCATTCTCCGCCGCCGGGGACGGCAAGTTTGAGGACGCGCTGAAGTACTACCAGATGGCCGATGCGCAGGAGACGGGCATCGTGTGCTGCCCTGAGCTGTCGCTGCTGCGCCATCGCGCCGGCGAGGCCAAAGGGCGGATCGTCGCGGGCCCGCTAACCGAGGCCTACATCAACGGGTTCATGCTGACGCCGACGCTGGAGCACCCGGACGCCTGGGGCATGACGAAGACGGCGATCGACGGCGAGATGCTGACCGCCAACATCGACGAGTTCATTCGGGTCTACGACGGCGGCTATCACCGGTCCAACATTCACAGGGACCTGCCGCACGTGATGGTGCTCTCGACGGGGCGCTGCGGCACGGTGTCCTTGTTTCGACTGTGCGAGCGCTCGCAGCTGGTCTCGTACCACAACTACATCTGGACACCGAGCGACACCGACCGCTACGAGTTCATGTGCCGGCTCATCTCCGGGATGCACGACGAGCGGGCCGCCAACCAGTGGGCAATTTGCCGGTCCGCCGAGTGGCTGGGCGCAATCTCGCAGGACCGGCCGATGGCGGGGTTCAATCACCAGGACACGGTGTTCGCGCCGGTGTTCGCGTCGCTGCATCCTGAGTCGAAGTTCGTGCTGCTGCAGCGTTCGCCGCTGGAGGTGTTCTACAGCTACATGTCGAAGTCCCAGTGGTCGACGGCGCAGCTGCAGCCGTTGATGTACACGTTCGAGGGCGGTCGGTTCCAATGGCGCTTCACGGGCGAGGCCTTTGCGCATTGCATCGCCTGGTCCATCTTGTTCATTCAGACGTTCTGCGGCGCCCTCGAGGCGGCCATCAGTGACTCGTCGCGGTTCATGCACGTGCGCTCCGAGGACCTGTTCTCGCAAGACGTCGAGGTGATTAACGACCTCGCCGAGTTCATGGGGATTGACGTGCCAACGGGGGACTGCGTCGAACACTTCAAGTCGGTCTACAACGAGAAGCCCTGGAAGAGCGAGCTGAGCGAGGAGCAAATGGCCATGCCGATGCGGGCCTTCGTGAAGGCGTACAAGGGGCTGGGAGGGGTGCTGTGAAACGCTGCACTCGATGCCTAATGCCAGACACGCGGCCCGACACCGCGTTCAAAGACGGCGTGTGCTCAGCCTGCATCGCCCACGACCTGCGCAGCCAGATAGACTGGGCCGCTCGCGAGAAGCAGCTCAGGTCGATACTTGCGGACGCGGCGACGTACAAGCCGAACCAGGAGTACGACTGCATCGTCGCCTCGAGCGGCGGCAAGGACAGCCACTACATCGTCGCGGCGCTCATCGCCTACGGCGCGCGGCCGCTCATCGTGACGGCGACCACGTGCCACCTGACGCCGGTGGGGCGGCGCAACATCGACAACCTGGCGCGCTACGCCGACACCATCGAGATCACGCCGAATCGAGAGGTGCGCGCGAAGCTCAATCGCTTGTCGCTCAAGCTCGTCGGCGACATTAGCTGGCCCGAGCACGTGCTGATTCACACGGTTCCGTTCAAGGTCGCCATCGACCTCGACATTCCCGTCGTCTGGTATGGCGAGAATCCGCTCAACCAGTACGGCGGGCCCTCGCCCGAGCGTCAGGCCGAGCGCATTATGACGCGCCAGTGGGTGTCCGAGTTCGGCGGCTTCCTCGGCATGCGCCCGTCGGATTTCATCGGCATGGAGGAGATCACCCCGCACGACATGTATCCCTACGCGCCGCTGCTGCGCCCTCAGGACCTCGAGCGGATCAAGGTCTACTTCCTGGGCCAGTTTCTGCCTTGGGACTCGCGCGAGAACGCGAGCGTCGCGATCGACAAGGGCTTCGAGACCATGCTGCCCTCGTCGCAGTGCTGGTGGCACTTCGAGAACGTCGATAACGCGCAGACTGGCGTGCACGACTACTTCATGTGGCTGAAGTTCGGTTACAGCCGCGCCTGCGCGCAGCTCAGCGTGGACATCAGGGACGGGTTCATCTCGCGCGAGGACGCGTTCCTCGAGCTGCACAAACGCGAGCCCCTGGTGCCGCCCGACCCCTACTGCGGCATCTCCATCGACTCCATGCTGGAACGCATCGGTATGGACTTGCCGGCTCTCGAGCGCGTGGCCAAAGACTACCGGGCCAAAATGATGGAGTGCTGACCATGCTGCTGCCGAGCCCATTTCAAGGTTCACCTTGGGCGCGCTACATCGCCCCTTACCCGTACCGCCGCGGCTTCGCCTGGGGCTGTCTCGTCGGCGCCGCCGGCGCGACCGCGGTGGAGCTCGCCGTCATCTTGCTGCTGGAGTACACGTGATGGGAATGTCAACGCACGTTATCGGATTCCGTCCGCCCGACGAAGAATGGCACCGACACAAGGCCGTGTGGGATGCCTGCAAAAAGGCCGGCGTTCCAGTTCCAGACGAGACCGACGTTTTCTTCGATGGCGACCCAGACGAACGTGGCATCGAAGTCAGCCTGGATGCGACCAAGTGGGAGGATGAGATGAGGGAGGGTGTCGAGATCGAGGTGGCCAAGCTGCCCGACTCTGTGACGCACATACGATTCTACAACTCATGGTAACGACGTGAAAAACTTCCTCATCGGCCTAGCGGCCGGCGTCGCGCTGATGTTCGTCTCGGTGCTGGCCTCGCCCTTCCTGCTCTACCTGCTGTACGTCTACAGCCAGTGGGCCGAGAAGTTCTTGCCGTGAAGCTCGGACGCATCTTGTGCTGGTTCGGGCGGCATCGGTGGCGTGAGAGCATCGAGGGCGACTTCCGTATATGCGAGCGATGCAGGAAAGTTCAAACGTTGTTGATGCTTATGAATCGACGAGGAAAGTACGTCGGTCACATCTGGGACAATAAAAACTGATGGGGCTAGCCAAGCGCATCATTCCGATGCTGTTGCATCGCGACGGCATGCTCATCAAGGGCAAGCGGTTCGAGAGCTGGCGGGTCGTCGGTCACGCGCTGCAAGCCGCGCGCATCCACGCGAGCCGCGGCGTCGACGAGCTGCTGGTGCTCGACATCGGGGCGTCGCCGGCGCGGGCTCGGCCAAACCCTCGGTGGGTCGATTCGCTGACTAAGGAAGCGCTGACGCCAATCACCGTCGGCGGTGGCATCGCGAATCTGCAGGACGTCGGGCTCATGCTCGCCTGCGGAGCCGACCGTGTGGCCATCGGTACGCACGCCGAGGACCTCGTGGGGCCCGTGTCTGAGCGCTATGGCTCGCAGGCGGTGGTAGGGGTGGTCGATTACCGAGACATGGAACCCCAGGTCTACGTCAAGTGCGGCGCGATAGGCACGGGCAAACACCCGGTGGACTACGCCAAGCGCCTGGCCGAGCGCGGCGCCGGCGAGATACTGCTCCAGAGCATCGGCCGCGATGGTGTCGGCGACGGCTTCGACCTCGATATGCTCAAGCGCGTGCTCGACGTCGTCTCGGTGCCGGTGGTCGTCGCCGGCGGGTGCGGCGGTCCCCTGCACATGCTCGGCGCTTTCGAGCTCGGCGCCGCCGGCGTCGCGGTGGGCTCGATGTTCCTGTTCGAAAATTGGACGCCTCGTCAGGCGGCCGAGTACCTGCAGAGCGTCGGGGTGGAGGTGCGCCTTGATTGACGTTGCCGGCATCGTTCCGGCTCGCCCAAGGCCGCTGCTGCCGGAGCCCACCGCCATTGTGGAGTACGTCATGCTGTCACCGTGGCAGGTGGCGGTTCGAAGCATCATGTTCGAAGGCGAGGCTTATCACTTGGGCTGCAGATGGGAACTGTCGAATTGGGCGCCCAAAACACCAGAGATGATCGTGCAGCCAGTGCTGCTAGGGGTCGTGTGGTGATTGAAATGCACGACGTCTACCAGGTCGAGGAAGCCTGCCAGTTCACCTACAACCTGCTGGCCATTCGCATCAAGGAGCCCGAGAGCAACATCAGCCACCTCGAGATGCCGACGGTCAACGAGCACATGCGGTTCTTCAACAGCCGGCCGTTTCGGCGTTGGTGGCTGGTGAAGGCCGACAACGCCTGGGTCGGCACCGCTTACGTGAGCACGCGCAACGAGCTGAGCGTTGTGTTGCTGCCGCAGTACCGCCGGCGCGGCTACGGCCGCGAAACCATTCAGTGGATCATCGACCACGTACCGCCGCTGCCGGAGTCGCCGGCGGTGCGCACCGGCGAGTTCCTCGCCAACATCAACCCGGCCAACGCGGCCAGCATCGCGCTCTTCGAGGGCCTGGGATTCAAGCATGTCCAGAACACCTACCAGCTCGTTCGAACTGCCACGTAAGCCGTTCATCGTCGCCGAGGTCTCCGGCGAGCACGGCGGTGACTTCCAGCGCGCGCTTGCCCTGGTGCACGCCGCGGCCGACGCCGGCGCCGATGCGGTCAAGTTTCAGTGCTACCGTGCCGAGGACATGGTCATCGACCGCGACTACGTGCTGGAGGACGGGCCGTGGAAGGGCCGCAACCTGTACCTGCTCTACCACGAGGCGCAGACGCCGCCGGAGTGGTTCCGGCCGCTGTTCTGCGCAGCGAAAAGCCGGGGCCTGGTGGCGTTCACCTCGGTGTACGACGCCGGCGGCATCGCGTTCATGGAGCGCCTGGGCGTCGACTGTCCGATGTACAAGATCGCGAGCTTCGAGGCGCACGACGTGCAGCTCATCAAGGCGGCGGCGAAAACGGGCAAGCAGCTCGTTATCTCGACGGGCATGGCGGTCGAATCGGAGGTGCTGCGGGCTTGGCAGCTGTGCACCATGTACGGCCGCCCGCCGATCCTGCTGCACTGCGTGAGCGCGTACCCGGCAACCGCCGAGGACCTGAGAATGGGCAACCTCATCGAGATGCACAAGCGCTGGAACGTGTGGACCGGGCTGTCTGACCATACACGCGGCAGCGAGGCGGCCATGCACGCGACCCAGCTGGGAGCGTCGATGATCGAAAAGCATCTCACGCTCGACCGCGACGGCGGCACGCCCGATGCGGCATTCGCGGCCACGCCGGAGGAACTCGCCGAACTTGTCGCGCAAGTCCGCTTTGCTGAGCCGTCCGTTTTTGCCGAGCATTACCCGGTAGAGTACGGCGTGCGCCCGAATGAGGTTCCTTCGCTCAGGCTGCGCCGGTCTCTGTGGACGACGCGCTCGCTACACGCGGGTGAGGACTTTTCCGACTACAACGTCGGCAGCTTCCGGCCGAACCTGGGGCTGCATCCGCTGTACTACCATCAGGTGACGCGCGCCGTCGCCAGCCGGGACCTCCCTGCCGGGGCGCCGCTCGATTGGGATATGATTCACCGGCTCAATGTCAACTCGCGATGAAGAGACCGGCCAGTTCGAGGGCCACGAGCCGACCGCCGAGACCCGCCGGCAGGTCGAGGTCATGGTCGCGCTCGGCATCAAGCGCACCAACGTCGCCAAGATTCTCGGCGTCTGCAAGTCCACCCTGCTGAAGTACTACCGCGAGGAACTCGACCTCGGCGACGACAAGGCCCTCCTCGCCGTCGGCCAGGCGCTCTACGACCAGGCCGTCGCCGGCAACACCACGGCGGCGCTTTTCTGGCTCAAGGCCCGCCACGGCTGGCGCGACCGCGACGCCCCCACCACCATCGTCACCCCGCCGGTCGAGCCCGCCCGCGGCGCCCTGGACGGCCGAGACAGGCTCGAGATAGGGAGACGGATTGCTTTTGCGCTACACTTGGTCCTCGAAGAGGCGCGCAAGGCGCCGGAATCGGTCACTCGGGAGGAAGACGCGAGCATGATCGATGCCGGAAGGCACGAAGGTCGCCGAGGCCGAGAAGGCACTAAAATCCCAGGCCCGTAAGAAGGGCTTTACGGGCAAGCGCGCCGCGCGCTACGTCTACGGCGCCCTGAACAGCCAGGGCCTGAAGCGCGGCTCCAGGACCACCGCAAAGGGCCGGCGAAAAGCCAGCCGCCCCTCCCCCAACATGACCCGGACCGCGCGGCCGCGCTCGACCGCGATGAATCCGCACGGCCGCTACTGAGGGCCCGCCCATGAGCCATCACGCCCATCACCTGACGGCGCAGACCTCGAGCACGGGCACCATCGTCGGCCACGAGTGCACCCTGACCGGGTTTTTCTGGGCGGTCGCCTCGAGCAATGCCGACGGCGTGCTCGCGCTGCGAGACTCCACCGGCACCGTCGGCTCCACCCTCGCGACCTTCAAGTTCACCGACGTCATGGTCTATGGCGGGAGCTACGTGAAGCTGCCCCCTGACGGCATCCGGTTCAAGAACGGCCTGACCGTGTCCGACTTCACCGGCATGCACTCGGTGACGTTCACCTACCAGTAGGCGGCGCCCATGAGCTTTCACGGCAATCATCTCACCGCTCAGACCTCATCGACCGGCGACATCGTCAACCACCCCTGTACGCTGACTGGGTTTTTTCTGTCGCCGGCGGTGGCCGTCGTTAGCTTCTCGTTGCGGGATTCGACGTCAGGCTCGACGCTGCTCACCATCAAGAACTCGTTCCTGGGTGGTTGGGGCGCGCATTTCACCGAGCTGCCCGACAACGGCATTCGGTTCAAGAACAAGCTCACGGTGTCGAGCATGACCGGCGTGCATTCGGTGACGTTCACGTACCAGTAGGAGGAAGCCGCGCCCGGCGGCCCCGGGTTCTCCGCAAGCAATCAGCGACAGCAGGAGAAAACCATGGCAGTACAACCCGGACTATCAGGCACGCCCTACGCGGCCCTGAATTTTTCCAGCATCAAGGGGCGCCCCCTCGGACTGCAGAACCTGTCGACCAATCAGACCGGTGGGTCGCGCGGCGGCGCCGTCATGCTCGCCGGGCCCGCGGGCTTTCGCCAGGATGCAACGACCGCGGACACGACCGACGTGAATCTGCACCCGTTCGGGTACAGCTATCTCGCCTCGGGCACCAGCGCGGTGTTCACCATCGACCCGCCAATTCCTGGCCTGTCGAAAGTGATCGCGGGGTCCACCTCGGGGCCGTTCTACGTCAAGACCGCCAATGGCGAGAAAATCATCGGCTCCACGATCGGCTCCAGCACCACGACGATCAAGGGCTCGAGCGTCGGCTGCTCGTTCACGCTGCACGGTCTGACGACCGGCATGTGGGCGCTTGAGATGAATGGCTCAACCGGGCAGTTCACGCTATCGACTAGCACGTAACCGCAACCGTCCAAGGGAGGAAGGAAGAGTGAAGATTGCTCTCATCGGCACGGCGCCGTCGAGTATCAACAAGGCGCCATACAACGACCCGTCATGGCAAATCTGGGGCTGTTCCCCCGGTGCGTACTACCTCGTGCCGCGTTCCGAGCGTTGGTTCGAGACGCACCGGTGGGAGCCGCCTGTCATCGGGAAACCTGACCAGCAGGTCAGCTGGTTCTCGCCCGAGTACGTGCAGTGGCTGTACCACCATCCAAGTGTGTGGGGGTTCAACCTGCCGGCGGACATGCCGAACGGGCATTTCATCGACCACGTGGTGCTGCGCAAGAAGTACGGCGACTACAACTTCACGAGCACCATCGCGTGGATGTTCGCGCTGGCCATCGAGGAAATCCTCGTCGATCGCGCGAAGCGGGCCAAGCCGGCGCTGGACGGCCCCGTGCTGCCCCCGCCCGGCGCCGAGCCTGAGGACATCGTCGGCCTGTGGGGCATCGACATGGCGGCCGAGGAGGAGTACGGCTACCAGCGCTCTGGCTGCCAGTTCTTCGCCCAGGTCGCTCAGTCTCTCGGCATCGGCGTGTTTTCGCCGCCAGAGTCCGACTTGTTCACCCCACCCCCGCTCTATGGGCTGTTCGAGTGCACGCACAGGGGTGTCAAGTTCCGCTCTCGCATGGCGGAGCTCAAGAATCGCGAGCAGCAGCTGGTGGTCCAGCAGGCGCGCACCAACGAGGAGCTGGCGTTCGTGCGCGGGGCCATCAGCGACCTCATCTACATGCAGAACAACTGGCTGTTCGACGGTGACACCCCGTGCGCCGCCGATTTCACCAACATATTCGGTGACCTGAGCAAGCCTGCCGGTGAGTGATGACGCAGCCCGCGCTAGACAACCTCGTCGACCAGGTCCTGCACCATTTCGACTCCCTGCCCTCCGATAAGGCCGAGGAGCTCCTCGAGGACGCCGACCGCATCACCGAGAGTTACCGTTGCGTGCCGAACCCCGGGCCGCAGACGCTCGCCTACGCGAGCCAGGCCGACGAGCTGGGGTTCGGCGGCGAGGCGGGCGGGGGGAAGTCCTACCTGGCGGTGCTGCTCACGCTGACAGCTCACGAGCGCAGCCTGGTGCTTCGTCGCACGAACAAAGAAGCGGGCAAGTTCGTCGAGGAGTTCGAGAAAGTCATCGGCTCGCGCGAGGGCTGGAACAGCCAGAAAAACCAGTGGCGGTTGCCGGGCAAGCTGCTTGAGATTGGGGGGTGTCAGAACGAAGACGACAAGCAGAAGTACAAGGGCGACCCGCACGACCTGATCCTATTCGATGAGGTCGTCGACTTCAGCGAGTCGCAGTACGAGTTCATCATCACCTGGAATCGCACGACGACGCCCGGGCAGCGGTGCCGCATCGTCGCGACGTTCAACCCGCCGACGCGCCCTGTCGGAATGTGGGTGATGAAGCGTTGGGGCCCATGGCTCGACCCGAAGCACCCGCGCCCGGCCAAGGACGGGGAGCTCAGGTGGTACACGACCATCGATGGACGAGACACCGAGGTCGACGGTCCAGGCCCACATTCAGTGGGCGGCGAGATGGTGATGGCGCGCTCAAGGACGTTCATTCGCTCGCATCTCTCCGACAACCCGGACCTGGCCCGCACGGATTACGGCGCGCGCCTGGCGGCGCTGCCGAAGGAGCTGCGCGCGGCCTACAAGGAGGGCCGCTTCGACGCCTCGCTGAAAGACCAGCCGTTTCAGCTCATCCCCACCGAGTGGATCCGCATGGCGATTGGACGGTGGATGCCGACGCCCCCGCGCGGCGTGCCCATGTGCGCGATCGGCGTGGACACCAGCGGCGGCGGCGAGGACCCCATGGTGATCGCGCCGCGCCACGACGGCTGGTACGCGCCCCTGCTCGAGGTGCCTGGAGAGTCCATCCCCAAAGAGCGGCCGGGGAAATTCGCCGCGGGGTTCGTCGTGGCCGAGCGCCGCGACGGCGCCATCGTCATCGTCGACATGGGCGGCGGCTACGGCGGCCCCCTCTACGAGCACCTGCACACGAACGGCATCGCGGCGAAGCCCCACAACGGCGCCGAGAAGTCGGTGCGACGCACCAAGGACGGCAAGCTCAAGTTCACCAACAAGCGCACCGAGGTGCTGTGGCGGTTTCGAGAGGCTCTGGACCCGGAGCTCCCGGGCGGCTCGCCCATCATGCTGCCGGACGACCCCGAGCTGATAGCAGACCTGGCGGCGCCGACGTTCGAGAACACGCCGCAGGGCCTGAAAGCAGAAGCGAAAGAGGACGTCGTGAAGCGCCTGGGGCGCTCGACGAACAAGGGGGACGCCGTGGTGATGTCCTGGTCGGCCGGGCCGACCTACGTCACCGACGGCCAGATGTGGGCGGAGGCTGCCGAGATGGGGCTGCCGCCCGGGCAACGTTTCCCGAAGGTCATCATGGGGCGGCGGCATTCCGCGGCCTACAGGAGATAGCGATGGGCGGTCTAGCGAAAAGTGCTGGTCGAGCGGTCAAGCGGGTGACCAAGACCCTACTCTCCCCGTTCGAAGGGAAGAAGACGAAGATCGACATTCCCGACTTGCCTGAGCCGCCGCCGGCGCCGCCGGAGGCCGAGGTCATGCCCGCGCCAGACGATGAGGCGGTGCTCGAGGCCAGGCAGCGGTCCGTTGCGCGCCAGCGAAGGCGCCGCGGGCGAGCGAGCACCATTCTCACGACCCCGGGAGGCGGCGGCGACACGCTGGGCGGCTGATGAAATCCGTCGACCTGGTCAACCTCGCAAACACGCTGTTCACGCAGCGCAGCTCGCTCGACTCGCTGTGGCAAGAGCAGGCGGACCACTTCTACATCGAGCGCGCGGACTTCACCTACAAGCGTTGGGTCGGGACCGATTTCGCGGCCAACCTCATGACGAGCTACCCGTTGCTCGCGCGCCGCGAGCTGGCCTCACAGATTCAGATGATGCTGCGCCCCGCGGACCGCGAGTGGTTCTACATGGCCCCGGAGGACGAGGAGCGGGAGCAAGAGCCGGAGGCGAAGGCCTGGCTCGAGTGGGCCAACGGCGTGCAACGCCGTGCGATGTACGACCGCGCGTCGCTGTTTTACCGCGCTGCCGTCGAGGCGGACAACGACTGGTCGACGTTTGGCCAGTACGTGATGTCCATCCGTCTCAACAAGAACATGGACTCGCTGCTGTACCGGCTGTGGCATCTGCGCGACTGCGCGTGGATGGAGGACGAGGAGGGCAAGGTCGTGTTCATGGCGCGGCGCTGGAAGCCTTACGTGCACGACCTGTGGCGATGGTTCGGCGACAAGAACCACAACCAGGTCAACCAGACACGGGAGAAAAATCCCTTTGAGCCGGTGAAGTGCATGCACATCGTCTGCGAAGCCCAGATGCACGACGAGGGCAACGAGCGCGGACCGCCGTGGATGAGCCTGTATGTCGACTGCGACCACGGCAACCACGAGATCGAGCGCGTGCAGCAGCATTCGCGCGAGTACATCGTGCCGCGCTGGCAGACGGTGTCCGGGTCGCAGTACGCGTACTCGCCGGCGACCGTCGCCGCGCTACCGGACGCGCGCCTCATCCAGGCGATGACGTCGACGCTGCTCGAGGCGGGCGAGAAAACGACCAACCCGCCGCTGGTCGCGACCTCAGACGCGGTGCGTTCCGACGTCGCCATCTACGCCGGCGGCATCACCTGGGTGGACCGCGACTACGACGAGAAGCTCGGCGAGGCGCTGCGCCCGCTCACACAGAAGCATGACATTCCCACCGGCATGGAGCTGGTGCAGGACGTGCGGGCGATGATTCACCAGGCGTTCTACCTGAACAAGCTGACCATGCCGCAGCGTGCGCCTGAGATGACCGCCTACGAGGTGGGCCAGCGGATTCAGGAGTACATCCGCGGTGCGCTGCCGCTGTTCGCGCCGATGGAGGAGGAGTGCAACGGCGCCATCTGCGACCTGACCTTCGACACGCTGCTGCGCGCCGGCGCGTTCGGCTCACCGTTCGACATGCCTCGCTCGCTGCGCGGGAAGGACGTGAAGTTCAAGTACCGGTCCCCGCTGCACGACGCCATCGAGGCGCAGAAGGCGCAGACGCTGCGCGAGGGCGGCGCCCTGCTCGCCGAGGCTGCGGCCCTGGACCCGACCGCGGGCATGATGCTCGACGCCCGTGTGGCGCTCAGAGAGGCGCTCGAGGGCATCGGGCTGCCGCAGGTCTGGCTGCGCACCGACGACGAAATCGAGGAGAAGCAGGCGGAGCTCGAGGCGAGGCAGCAGACCACTGAGCTGCTCGCGGGCCTTGAGACGGCGTCGAAGACCGGTGAGAACCTGGCCAAGACGTCGGCCGCGCTCGGGGAGGCGCCGTAATGCCACTGGAGCTGCCCAAGAATTCGCCGGCCCCGCCCTTGGCCGAGCTGCCCGACATCTACGCGCTGAAAGCACTCGTGCGCGGCGAGGCCACGACCGACCAGCAGCTGCGCGTGGTCGATTGGCTGCTCAACGTCGCGACCAGCTACTACGAGCTGTCGTTTCGAAGGGGCGAGGGCGGCGAGCGCGAGAGCGCATTCGAGGAGGGCCGCCGCTACGTCGGCTGGTCCATCGTGAAGATCGCCAACATGGCGATGACGCAACGACGTGAGCCCGGCGGCGAGGCTGCCGAGCAAGGGAGGTAACCATGCCCTGGTGGATGAAATATCCGTATCTCGACGAGTCCGGCGACGGTGGCGAGGGAGGCGGCGGTCCCGGTGATGGCGACGCTGGCGGCGAAGGTGGCGAAGGCGGCCCGAGCGAGCCGCGATGGCCGGAGACCTGGCGCGAGGACCTCGCTGGCGAGAACGAGCAGGAGCTCAACCAGCTCAAGCGCTACGGCACGCCGCAGGACCTGTGGCGTAAGACGCGCGCGCTGGAAACGAAGCTTTCCTCGGGCGAGTACCGCATGAAGATGCCCGACGAACCGAGCGAGGCGGACATTGCCGAGTACCGCCAGGTGAACGGCATTCCCGAGAAGTGGGAGGACTACGACACCGAAATCTCGGAGGGGTTCGTGGTCGGCGAGGAAGACAAGCCGATCGTCGACGGGTTCCTGCAGGTGGCGCACGAGGTGAACGCCGAGCCCGCCCAGGTGAAGCAGATGCTCAGCTGGTACTACGACGAGGTCGAGCGCCAGACCGAGGAGCGCGCGGAGCAGGACCAGAAGGCGCAGGAGGACGCCGAGGAGGACCTGCGCGAGGAGTACGGCAAGAACTACCGAGCCGAGCGCAATCGCATCACGAACTTCCTCAACGCCACCATGCCGAAGGACCTGGTCGACGAGGTCCTGCATGGGCGCGGCGCGAGCCTGACGCCGCTCGGAAGTCACCCTGCGTTCCTAAAATGGGCCAACCACATCGCGCGACAGCTGGACGCCACGGGCACGCTCACGGGCGCGGAAGCGGGCGACGCGGGCAAGACCATCGACGACCGCATGAAGGAGATCAAGAACATCATGCGCACGGACCGCGCCCGCTACGACCGCGAGAACCTGGCCGCGGAGCTGCGCGACCTGGTGGACAAGAAGGCCGCCATCGACGCCCGGGCGGCTTGATCTCCGGCGTATTTGCGGCCAATACTTAGCCCGGAGTCGGTCGGATACCCGCTCTTCGTGTTTTCTTCGTCCGCGGAGGGCGACCCGACCGGCCCAGGCTACCGAGACGCAGAGGCCCCGAACACGGGCATTTGCGCTGGCCCCGCCCCGCGGACACCCCGGCGCCGCCTTGACGGACACCCCGACGCTCCGGTCATTCGGACCTGAATGGAGGGTGTCCAATGTCGGATACCGCATTTCAGACCGTATACCGCGAAGAGTTCATCGCCGGGTTCGAGCAGTACCATTCTCTGTTGCGTGACTGCTGCACGACCGAGGCGGTGATCACGGGGCACACGGCCGTCTTCCTCGTCGCCGATTCAGGTGACGCGGAGGCCGTAAACCGCGGGGTCAACGGTCTCATTCCGGCTCGCGCAGATGATCTCGCGCAGAACAGTTGTCCGCTCACCGAGTGGCACGACCTCGTTCGCAAGTCGCGATACAACATCTTCGCGTCTCAGTCCAACCAAACCCGCATCATGCAGATGACCACCATGGGCGTGATCAATCGGAAGATCGACAACCAGATCATCACCGAGCTGGACACCAGCACGGTAACGCTGGGGTCGAGTTCGACGATTCCGACGGTGGACCTGTTTCAGAACGCCAGGGTGAAGCTCAGCAACGCCTCGGTGCCTTGGGACAGCAACCTCTGCCTGCTGTGTCAACCGAGCTTCTTGGCCTACCTCGAGCAGGCCCCGGAGTTCTCCAACGCCGACTATGTCGAGGTGCGGCCCTACGCCGGCTCGGACGTCAACCCGTCCTGGCGTGACCGCCCGATGGCGTACCGGTGGCGGAATGTGTTGCTCATTGAGCATCCCAATCTCCCGGGCAAGGGCACCAGCTCCGAGAAGTCGTTCATGTTCCACAAGTCGGCCATCGGGCACGCCGCGGACACCGCGGGCATGCAGTCCGAGGTCGGGCGGAACAACGAGCAGGACTACTCGTGGGCGCGGTGCACGATGTTCATGGGGGCCAAGGTGCTGCAAGTCGCTGGCATCGTGGACATCACCCACGACGGCAGCGCCTACGCGTAAGGAGGTAATGCAATGGCCGACAACTATGTAGGCTCAACGGCTGCCTCCAGTGTGTCGAACCCGCCTCGATGCCTCGTGCCTCGATTCGCGGGGGCGCCCAACTCGACGCAGCTCTCGACCGCCGTTCCTTCCGATGGAGGCGCGAGCCCCTATCGCACGCAGGGCGGCGCGTTGTGGTTGTACTCCTCGTCCCACCTCACGACCGACATCACCACGGCGAACTTCTTCACCGACGCCTGGTACATCGGCATGCGTCCTGGCGACATCGTCATGACGCTGTCGTGGACCACCGCCGGCTCGTCGATGGTGTTCGGCATCGGAGCGCTTAGCGCGGTCAGCACGGCTGGTGCTGCGCTGTCCACGCTGGGCAACGGCGGGGGGTACATCACCTCGACGTTCTAACGTCAGCACCCGAGAGGGGGCCTTCGGGCCCTCTCTCACTTGAGGAGGAAACATGGCAGACGAAAAGCCCGAAGCGCAGCCGGCGGAAGAGCCCGAGCGCAAGATGGCGCCTTTGAGCGGCGCGCGCCTGCGGCTCGCCGAATCGATGCGCGTCGTGTACACCGCGACCGCCCCAGTGGGCACGCTTCTCGAGGACATTCTCAACCCGGCCTGGTGGGCGACGTACTCGGCGAGGCTCAAGCCTTGGGACAAGGTCGAGGTGCGGGTCGAAGATGGCAGCTGGTACGCCGAGGTCATGGTGCTCGACAGCTCTCGCGCCTGGACCAAGGTGCACCTGATGGGCCACGTCAACCTGACGACCGGTGACATCTCGATGGTGCAGCAGGAGCGCATGGCCGCCATGGCATCGGTCATCGCCGCGCACGAGATCACCTATCGCGGGTCGGCGGGCTGGAGTGTGATTCGCAAATCGGACCGCGCCGTGGTGCACGAGAACGCCGCCTCGCGCGAGGACGCGCAAGGGTGGCTGCGCAAGTTCGCGTTCGAAAATCCGCCGTTGAAGCCTGAGAAGGCGTGACGGACCGGCTCAAAATCTACAACGGTGCGCTGCTGATCTGTAAGCAGCGCAAGCTCGACGCGCTCACCGACAACGTCGAGTCCCGTCACGTGCTCGACGAGGTCTGGAACGACGGCGGCGTCGACGCGTGCTTGTCCGAGGCGCAGTGGAAGTTCGCCACGCGCGCGGTGCGCATCACCTACGAGACCAGCGTCGACCCGCCTTGGGGTCACCAGCGCGCGTTCCTTCGCCCGGATGACTGGATCTCGACCGTCGCGGTTTGCTCCGACGAGTTCTTCAAGGTGCCGCTGCTCGAGTACGTCGAAGAGGGCGACTACTGGTACGCCAGCATCGACGACATCTACGTGCGCTATGTCTCGAACGATTCGAGCTGGGGCACGAACTATGGCGAGTGGCCGAGCGCGTTCACCCAGTACGTCAAGGCATACTTCGCGTGGCGCATCATCGGCAAGCTCGCAGGTAGCGGGCGCGCGGGCCTCGAGCTCAAGGACGAGGTGAAGAAGGTGCACGAGGATGAGAAGCTCACCGCGAAGAACCGGGACGCAATGCGAGGACCAACGCAGATGCCGGCGCGCGGGTCCTGGGTGCTATCTCGACGGGGGCGCCGCGGCTACGGGCCGATGGGCGATGGAGGCGTCACCGGCAGTCTGACGGGGTAGGCCGCCATGGCCGATTACCTCAACGTCGCGTTCAACCGGGGCTTGGTGTCCGAGCTGGGCCTCGCCCGCGCGGTCGACATCGACCGCATCGCGATCTCCGCGCAGACCTATCTCAACTTCGTGCCGCGCGTGCTCGGCTCGATGATGCTGCGTCCGGGGCTGAAACACCTGGGCTCGACCAACGCGAACGCCGCCGCGCGATACATCCCGTTCGTGTTCGCCACCGACGATACCGCGCTCATCGAGCTGACCGACAATGCCATGCGCGTGTGGGTCAACGACGCGCTGCTCACGCGCCCGACCGTGTCCAGCTCGGTGACGAATCCGAACTACACCTCCAATCTCAACGACTGGACGGACAGCGACGAGTCCGGCGCCACCAGCGAGTGGGTGACGGGCGGCTACATGGGGCTGCGTGGCGACGGCACAAACAAGGCGATTCGCGAGCAGGCTGTGTCGGTCGCCATACCTGACCGCGGCGTCGTGCATGCGCTCGAGATCAGAGTCTTCTTCGGCCCGGTCACGCTGCGCGTCGGCTCGACGCAAGGCGAAGACGACTTGTTCGCCGAGACGGAACTCAACTCCGGCTGGCACCACATCGTGTTCACGCCGAGCAGCTCACCGTTCTGGATCCAGTTCTCGAACTTCAGGACCCGGCGAGCGCTGGTGGACAGCTGCGACGTGTTTGCCGGCGGCACCATGACGGTTACGACGGACTGGGAAGCGGAGCTGCTCGACAACCTGCGCTACGACCAGTCCGCCGACGTCATCTTCGTCTCCGAGCCAACGACGCGACAGCAGCGCATCGAGCGCCGCGACAACGGCTCCTGGTCGGTGGTGAATTACATCCCGGAGGACGGGCCCTTTCGGGCAATCAACGACACGCCGCTCACCATCACGCCGAGCGCGCTCAACGGCACCGTCACGCTGACGGCCTCGAGCAAGCTGTTTCGGTCCAGCTCTCACATCGGCTCGCTGTGGCGGCTGGAATCCGACGGGCAAAACGTGTCCTCCTCGATCGCGGCGCAGAACACGTTCACGAACACCATTCGCGTCACGGGCGTCGACGACAACCGCCAATTCGGCATCACGATCACCGGGCTGAGCGGCACGGGCAGCACGGTCACGCTGCAGCGCTCGACCGACGAGGTGACGTGGACGGACGTCTCCGGCGAGAGCTACACGACGGACCAGTCGAAGAGCTACGACGACGGGCTCGACAACCAGATCGTCTACTACCGCATCGGCGTCAAGACCGGCGACTACACCGCGGGCACTCACGTGTGCTCGTTGCAGTACGACCTCGGCTCGATCACGGGCATCGCCATCATTGGCTCGGTGACCGACGACGTCACCGCCACCGCGGAGGTCTTGCAGGACTTTGGCTCCACCGACGCCCAGAAGAAGTGGTACGAAGGCGCCTGGTCCGCGCTGCGTGGGTTCCCGAGCGCGGTCTCGTTCCACGAGGGCCGGCTGTGGTGGTTTGGCAAGAACGGGATCTGGGGCTCCGTCTCCGACGCGTTCGACAGCTTCGACGACACGGTCACTGGCGACTCCGCCCCCATCATCCGCACCATCGGCTCCGGCCCGGTGGACCGTATTCACTGGTCGCTGTCCCTGCAGCGCCTGGTGCTGGGTGCGCAGGGCGCGGAGTTCTCGCTCAAGTCCAACTCGCTCGACGAGCCCATCACGCCCACCGCGTTCAACCTGCGGGACCCGGGCACACGCGGCAGTGCCAACGTGCAGGCCGTGAAGATTGATTCCATCGGCGTGTTCGTAGGCAAGGGCGGCACGCGCGTGTTCTCGACCGAAATCGACCAGACGTCCTTCGACTACGAGTCTCAGGAGCTGTCCGTCATGGTCGACAAGATCGGCTCGCCGCGCATCGTGCGCATGGCGGTCCAGGACCAGCCGGACCGGCGCGTGCATTTCGTGCGCAGCGACGGCACGGTCGCGCTGTTCATCTACGACAAGCGCGAGAACGTGCTGTGCTGGGTGAACATCTCGAGCACCGGCGCGAGCGGGCTCATTGAGGACGTGGTCGTTCTGCCGGCAACCGAGGGTGACGAGGAGGACCAGATCTACTACGTCGTCAAGCGAACCATCAACGGCTCCACCAAGCGCTACCTGGAGAAGTGGGCGCTGGAGAGCGAGGTCGGCGACCTGACCCAGAACAAGCAGGCGGACTCATTCATTGCGTTCACCAACGACCCGCCATCTCAGACCGTCACCGGGCTTTCGACGCTCGAGGGCGAGTCCGTCGTCGTGTGGGCGGACGGCAAGTGCCTGCGCGACACCGACGACGAGATCGCGACGTTCACCGTGGCGAGCGGACAGATCACCCCGCTCACGAACAACGGTTCGACGTATGTTGCGACCTCGGGCGTGGTAGGCCTCGCGTACACCGCGCAGTGGAAGAGCGGCAAGCTGCTGGAGCTCGGGCGCTTCGGGCGCGCTCTGGGCTCTCACAAGAACGTGCGCGACCTGGCGATCATCGCCAAGGACATGCACGCGCGCGGGCTGCAGTACGGGCCCAACTTCACCGACCTGCGAGACCTGCCCTCGACCGAGGAGTGGCAGCCGGTGGACATCGACACCGTGCATACGGACTACGACCAGGAGCCGATACCGTTCCCCGGCGAGTGGAACGTCAATTCGCGGCTGTGCCTGCAGGCGAAGGCGCCGCGGCCGGTGACGCTGCTCGGCCTGATGGCGGACCTGGAGAACATCCGGTGATCAGCATCACGCCCGCCACCCGAGACGACGTCGTCCGCTTCTACGGCGGGCTGCCCGGGCACAGCATCCGCGCCCTGGTCGCGCTCGACGACGACGGCGAGGTCCTGGCCGTCGGCGGCATTGCGTTCAGCCAGGGCTACTGGGTGGCGTTCTACGACGCGACGGAGGCTTTTCGCGCGGACCGGCGTGCGCTGGTGCGAGCGCTGCGCGCGTTCCGGCTGCTGACCGAGGACAAGGACCTGGTCGCGGAGATCGATGACACGTTCGACGGCGCCGACGTGCTGCTGCGTCATGCCGGCCTCGAGCACTCACACGAGGGCATATACCGCTCATGCCGATCTTGCCGTACATAGCGCTGGGCGCCCAGGTCGTCGGCACGCTCCTCGAGGCCGAGGGTGTCGAGCAAGAATCGCAGACCATTCGCGCGCAGTCCCGGATGCGCCGCAAGAGCGCTGAGTTCAAGGCGAAGCAGCTCGAGGTGCGGGCGAAGGAAACCATCGCCGCCCAGCAGCGCGTTGCCGCGGAAGAGCGCCGGCAATCGGAGCTGGCCCAGTCGCGCATCCTCGCGCTTGCGGCCGCCTCGGGCGCCAGCGCCAGCGATGCCACAGTCGAGAACCTCATCGCGCGTACCGCCGGCGAGGGCGCGTACCGCTCGATGATCGCCTTGTATGAGGGCGAGTCCGAGGCGCGCATGCTGCGCTGGCAGGGCAAGGCCGCCAAGGCGGAGGCCGGCATCGAGAGCGATTTGCTGAAGCGACGCGCGGAGGCCACCGAGCTGGCCGGCGTGGCGAGCATCCTGGAGACCGGCGCCTCGCTGCTCGGCAAGTACGGCAAGCTCGGGGGAACGGAGGAGTAAATGCCCAGGCTGCCTGACGTCACTGAGGAACGGCGCCCGGTCGCGCGGCCGCCGACGAACATTGTCGAGTTCTCCCCGGACCTGTCCCCGGGCGTTGCCGCGGGGCGCGAGCTCCGCCGGGCGGGGCGCAGCGTCATCGGCGCCGGCGACACCCTGCGCCGCGCCATGGAGGTCGAGCAGGACCGGCTCGACAGCGAGCGCGCGGAGTCAACGTTCAACCGGCTGCGCGAGCAGCAGGTCGACCTGGCCTACGGCGACGAGGGGTATCTCCAGGTCAAGGGCAACGACGCCACCAGTCGCAAGCTCTACGAGGACTACAACAAGCGCTTCGACGAGGCGGCGGCCCGGCTTGAGGAGGACCTCGCCAACGACGAGCAGAAGCGCAAGTTCCGAGAGCGCACCCAGGTGGCCCGGCTGCAGTTTGGCGAGGGCTTGCTGCGCCACGTCATGCGAGAAGGCGAGGCGGCCGCCAAGCAGACCTACAACGACACCATGACGGTGGAGGTGAACGCCGGCGCCGCGAGCTGGGCGAGCGAGGGAGACGTGCAGCTCTCCGCCGAGCGGATCCGCGCCTCGGTGCGCGAGCGGGGCGCCCACATGGGGTGGTCCGACACCCAGGTGAAGGCCGAGACCGAGCGCCACCTCTCCGCCCTGCACACGGCCGTCATCGAACAGATGGTGGTCAACGACGCCGGCGCCGCGCGCGAGTACTACAAGGCGCACCGCAAGGACATCGCCGGCACCGCCCGGCCCGCGCTCGAGCGCTATATCCGCGAGGGAACGGTGCGCAGGAGCTCCCAGGAGTCCGCTGACGCGATTATGGCGGGAATGGACGCCAGGGTAGGGGACGAGCAGTGGCGCCTCGCCACGGGCCGTGCGCTGGCTCAGGCGCGGGCGATCGACAGCCCCGAGAAGCGCGACGCCACCGTCAAGCGGGTCCAGCAGCGCATCAACGAGATGGAGGTCCAGCGAGACGCGCGCCGGGAGGGCGAGGCGAACGACGCCTGGGAGCGGGTGCTGCAGTCTGGCGGGGACCTGGACGCCGTGCCCACCACGCTGATGTCCACACTGCGCGCCGAGCAGCCTGCGGTCGTGGTGGCGCTCGAGCGCTACGCCGAGGGTCGCTCCAAGGGTGACGAGCCGGTGACCGAGTACTCGCGCTACTACGAGCTGGAGCAGCTGGCGTCGGAGCAGCCGGAGGCCTTCGCGAAGCTCAACCTGATGGCGGACCGCGACAAGCTCTCCGACAAGCACTTCGACCGGCTCTCGGGGCTGCAGCGAGCGACGAAGGCGGGGCTCGGCAGCGCCCGCGCCAAGGCCGCCGAGGACCTGGCCGAGCAGGAGAAGAAGCGCGCCACCTACGCGAACGTGCGCTCGACGGTGAAGGACAAGCTCGAGGCCGCCGGCGTGGACACGACGCCGACCAACGACAAGGACCGAGAGCGGCTCGCCAAGCTCTACGACACGCTGTTCTTCGAGGTCGAGGACCTGCAGCGTATCCAGAAGGGCGAGGCCACCCAGGCGCAGATTCGAGAGCTGGCCGACGACGTGTTGCAAACCATCACCCGCGACCCGCTGTGGGGCTGGGTGCCCTTCACCGGCGACGAGGTCCTCGCGTTCGAGGCGGAGGTCGAGGACCTCTACGAGCGCATCCCGCCGGCGGAGAGAACGAACCTAGAACAAGCGCTCGGCGCCGCCGGCGAGTCGGTGACCAAGGACAACGTCGTGCGCCGGTGGAATCAGATCAAGCGCTGGCAGCGCGCCCGCGAGCGCCGCGGTGGGGCGCTGAGACCGCAGCCGTAGCATGCCGACCCCAGACGAATACCGGCAGATGCTGGACACCATCGACGCGGAGGCGCCGCCCCCGCCGCCGACGCTCGCGCTGGAGGTGGCCCACCCGAAGCCGGACCTCGCTGCGCAGGCGGTGGACCTCCAGGACAAGACCGCCCTGCCGGTGCCCGCGACTGCCGAGGGCGTGGCGGCGGCCGAGTACCGATATGGCCGTAGGGTCGTCCGTAATCGCCTGAGCCAGGCGCCCAAGACGAGGGAGTGGCTGAGCACCCCCGAGAACGCGGACGTCGCCAGCGACGACACAGAGGCTCTCACGGGCCTTGAATGGGTGCTCAAGACCCCCGGCAAGGCGCTGGCGAAGGGACGGGCCACCAATGAGCTGGGCCTGCTCGGCTTCGACGCCATGTTTCGCGGCGCCGACGACGGGGTGCACGACCGGCTCGGGTTCGACGAGGCGCAGGCGGTGCGCGCCGCGCAGCTCAAGGCGCTGCTCGAGCAGGACCTCGGCGCCGAGGGACTCGCCGAGGACGCCTGGGCGAACACCTTCGAGCTGATCGGCCAGTTCCTGGACCCGACGCTGCGCGCCCTGCCACGCTCATTTGGGTCTGGCATGGCCGCCGGCGGCGCCGTCGCGATCGCGGGCCAGCTGGGCCCGCAGGTGGCGCTGCCCGAGGAGCTGGTCACTGTGCCTGCCACCACCGCGCTGGTGACCGGGCTCACGCTCAAGTCGAGCCTCATCGCGGAGGCCTTCAGGACGGAGGCGGGCCACGCCTACCTTGAGTTCATGGAGATGCAGGACATCCACGGCGCCCACAACATGGACCGCGACGTCGCCCGCGGGGCGGCCATCGTGGCCGGCACCCTGAACGCCGCGCTGGAAGGCCTGGGGCTCAACATCGTCATGGGCGCCACCGGCATCGACCGCATCTTCGGCCGCGGCCGGCTGCTGAGAACGCCGACGGTGCGCGAGGCGCTGAAGCGGGCGGGCGCGGGGTGGGCGAAGGCCTGGGCGGGCGAGGTGAGCACCGAGCTGGTCCAGGAGATGGTGACCGCCACCGCCGGCGAGGTGGCCAAGATGGTGGACGAGGGCACCTTCGACGCCATGACCAGCGACGAACTGGTGGCCCGGCTTGCGGACATCGCCTACAAGGTCGGCACCGGCATGGTGATCCCCGCCGGCGCCGGCGTCACCGCCACGCTCAGCTACGACGTCGCGCAGGCGCAGAAGGCGAAGACAAACCAGGAGGCCTTCCAGGCGCTTGGAGCGGCCGCTGAAGCGTCGCAGCTGCGAGAGCGGCTCCCGGGGCGGCTGCAGGAGTTCGTCGAGCACGTGACCGCTGACGGGCCCGTGGAGGCCGTCTACATCGACACCAACGCCCTGACCGAGTACTTCCAGAGTCAAGGGGTTCCCATCGAGCAGATCATCTCCGAGGTTCCCAGCCTGGGAACCCAGCCGGAAGCCTTCGGCGCCGGCGCCGACGTGCGCATTCCGATCGGGGAGTACACCGCGAAGCTCGCCGGCACTGAGCACCACGCCGGGCTGCTGCGCCACCTCAAGTTCCGGCCCGACGACATGAGCATCGCCCAGGCGGAGGCCTTCGAGCGCGACTTCGGCCAGCAGCTCAGGGACGAGATCGCCGCGGAGGCTGAGCGCGTGGAGGGGATGAGCCAGGCGGAGGAGGGCGCCGACCAAGTCTACCGTGAGGTGACCGAGCAACTCGTGGCTGCCGGGCGCGACCCGCAGGTAGCCCAGCGCGAGGCGCTCGTGTGGCGCGCGTTCTTCAGGACCATGGGCGAGCGGGTGGGCATCGACCCGTCGGAGGCCTTCGCCGCGGTGCGGCTGCGGGTGCAGGCGCCGGAGCTCGAGGCGCTCACGCCCGAGGCGATGGCGCAGCGGGTGCCCGGCTTCCGCGAATGGTTTGGCGAGTCGAAGGTGGTTGATGCAGAGCAACGCCCTCAGGTGATGTATCACGGCACGACCCAGGACGTCGCGGAATTCAAGCGCGGCGTCGAGCTGGGAGCGGGCCTGCGGCATCCGAGCCTGGCGTCGGAAGCATTCTGGTTTTCGCCCCACCCCGAAATTGCAAGCGAGTTCGCGATGCTGGGGCCGGACATCGTGGCCATGCCCGGTGCCAATGTGATGCCGGTCTACTTGGGAATCAGCAACCCGTTCGAAATGCGCTATGCCGAACAGCGCGATTACACCGTCGCCGAGCTTGCCGAGCAGGGCTACGACGGCGTGCACATGACGGACAGCGGGGACTGGCTTGCTTTCTATCCCGAGCAGATCAAGTCCGCGGTCGGGAACGTGGGCCGGTTCGACCCCGACGACCCGCGTGTGCTGTATCAGTCCGCGGTGCTCGAGTCCGTCGCCGACGTGCAGGAGAATCTGTCTCCGTGGCGGCAGTGGTTCCCGTCCCGGGTGAAGGGCTCGAAGAAGCTGCGCGGCGCACCGGAGTGGGTGAACGCAGCGAAGGACAAGACCGCCGCATACCGCAAGCTGCGAGCACTCGCACGTCAGCTGACCGAGGAGGGCGTCGCGGGCCGCTTCTGGTATGAGGACGCCGGCGACTACGTGATGCAGGTCACGCGCGGCAACGTCATCGACGCCGAAAAGTTCATTCAGCTGCTGGCCATCTACAGCCCGCAGAACAACGTGTGGGCGAACACGCTGCAGGCGGTGCGCGCCTACAACCAGTGGAAGGCGGGCGTCTCGCGCGAGGACTACTACGTGCGGCCGTTCGGCCAGGAGGGCGCGGCCGTCGGTGACGAGGCGGCGAAGCAAGTCCTGTACGACGGCAAGACCTGGGGCGGGCGAAAGACCAACAGCTTCTACCTCAACCTGATGCACCAGGTGGTGAAGGGCGCGACGGACGAACAAGTCGCGCAGATGCAGATCGACGAGGACCTGCTCGCGCGCATCAACCAGGCCGTCACCGTGGACATGTGGGTGAAGCGCGCGCTCGGCTACGAGAACGACTCCACCGCGGACGACAAGGGCACCGGCGCGTACTCGTTCCAGGAGGGCGTGCTGTCGCGCATCGCCCGCGAGCTGAACGAGGGCCTCGAGCCCGGGGCTGCCCCGTGGCTGCCGCACCAGGTGCAGGCCTCGCTGTGGACGGCCATCAAAGCACGCATGCAGTCGAGCACCGCGGTCACCGGCGCGGTCGAGGAGTCGAGCAAGAAGGGCACCATGGACTGGGACCAGAAGCAAGGCAAGTGGGTCCCGCCGAAGAACAAGGAACGACTCGCCAAGCACCGCGCCATCTGGCGCCGGCACGCGCTGGCGCTCTCGCCCGAGGAGACGGCGCGCGAGATCGAGGTGGCGAAGCTCTCGTTCTCGGATATGCTCGCGCGGCTCACCGAAGCGGTGACCTGGGAGGCGCTGCCGAGCGCAAAGCTGGGGGCGAAAATTAACACGGCCCCGCCTGAGCTGCAGCGTGCGTACACCGAGGCCGCGCACGGCATCCTGGTGGACGAGAGCGGCGTCGACCTGCTGGCCAAGCAGATTGGCGTGGAGCTGGCGTGGTCCGAGTACGGCGTCGGCGGCTACGACGGCGGCATCGTCGCGAACGTCGTCACCTCGCTGGTTCCACCAAAGGGCCAGGGGCCGTTCCCGCGCACCGAGGTCGACCTCTACGCCCGGGCCATTCAGTACATCTTCCAGCAGGACGCGGTGCCCTGGTTCCGCGCCGACGCGCAGGCGAAGCCCGCGCCGTTCAAGGTGCAGAAGGTTGACAAGAAGGGTGAGAAGCGCACCGTGCCCGGGGGCGGCGCCTTCGAGACCATCGCCCAGGCCCGGGAATTCATCGCTGCGAAGAAGGACCCGGAGGCGTATAATGTTCTGGGTGACGCCCTCGCGCGTGGCGTCTCGCTGAAGTGGCAGACGCCGCTCACGCCGGACGCCGAAGAGTCATTCTTTGCAACCCTACGAGAGGAACTCGGGAACGATGTAGGCTTCACACGCATATCGAGTGACGAGGTCGTCGTCATCAACTTTAGGGACGAGAACGGTGTTCCCTGGCTGGTTGAGGACGACGCCGAATTCGTCGGCCACGTGGCCCGAGTCGGTGACGTGGCCGGCGCACAAGCAACCACGTTTTGGAGCGAAGGCGATTATGGCCCGGAAGCAAACTGGTCAGCAGACCCTGAAGGAGCGAGCCTCCTCAGTGCCGGAGGCCTCGCCGACCGACCCGATCTTCACGCGTGGCTTCGTGATCGGCGAGCGCAGGCTGTCGAGGTCCGAGAGGGCTTCGAGCGAAACGCCGCCATCCAAGCGGCCGCCGCAGAGCAAGCCCTAGTACTTCACCAGGAACGCGCAGGGCGGGAACCCGTCCTGCGTGGCTCCGTTCGTTTCGCCGACGGCGAGACAGTCATCTCGCTGTTCAAGGAAGCGAACCTCTCCACCTTCCTCCACGAGACCGGCCACGTCTTCCTCGAGCTGCTGCGCGACTACGCCGGCCGCGCCGAGGCGAGCGACCAGGTGCGCGCGGACATGCAGACCGTGCTCGACTGGCTGGGCGTCGGGCCGACCAGCGCCATCGAGGTCGAGCACCACGAGCAGTGGGCCCGCGGCTTCGAGGCTTACCTGCGCGAAGGGCGGGCCCCGTCGCCGGAGCTCGAGTCCGCATTCGCCCGGTTCAAGGCCTGGCTGCTGCGCATCTACCGAGACATCCGCTCCCTCGACGTCGAGCTGACGGACGAGATCCGCGAGGTGTTCGACCGGCTGCTCGCGAGCGACGCGGAGATCGAGGCGGCCCGCGCGCACATGAACATGCGCCCGCTGTTCACCGAGACGCGCGCCGCGGGCATGAGCCAGGCGGACCAGCAGGCCTACCTGCGCCTGGTCGCCCAGGACACCGAGGAGGCGAAGAAGCGCCTGCAGGCGAAGGTCATGCAGGAGATGGCGCGCGGCGAGCGCGAGTGGTGGCGCACCGAGCGCAAGCAAGTTGCGGCCGAGGTTGCAGCCGAGGTCAACGCGCGGCCCATCTACCAGGCGCTCAACTTCCTGCAGCACGGCGAGTTCATCGACCGCCCGACGCCGGCACGGCTCGAGCCCTTCAAGATCGACGAGGACGCCATGCGCGAGGAGTACGGCGAGGGGATCTTCGCCCACATGCCCGCGGGCCCGAAGGTGTACGCGAAGCAGGGCGTGCACCCGGACACCGCGGCGGAGCTCCTCGGGCTGCAGTCGGGCGCCGAGCTGGTGATCGGGCTGCAGAGTCTTCCGGCGCGCAAGAAGCTCATCGCCCAAGAGACCCAGCGCATCATGGAGGAACGCCACGGCGCGATGCACAAGGACGGCACGTTGCGAGAGGCGGCGCTCGACGCCGTGCACCAGGCGTCCACCCGCATGCAGGTCCTCGAGCGCGAGCTGTCGGTGCTGGCGCGGCGCGTCAACACGCCCCCTACCCCGCGCCAGGCTGCCCGGGCCGCGGCGCGTCAGGCGCTCTCGAACAAGCGCGTGGCGGACGCTGTTCGCTCCGGCCCCTACCTCGTCGCGGAGCGCAAGTACGCGCGCGCCGCCGAGCGGGCGCTGATGAAGCGCGACCACGTCGCCGCCCTGCAGGCGAAGCGCCAGCAGCTCATCAACCACCACCTGTACGTCGAGTCGCGCAACATCGCGCGAGAGGTGGAGGCGGGCGTGAAGCTGGCGAAGCGGCTGGGGCAGAAGGGCGTGCGCAAGCAGATCGACGTCGACTACCTCGACCAGATCGACGCGCTGCTGCACGACTACGACTTCTCTCGTAGCACCAGCCTCACCAAGCAGGCGGAGCGCGAGCGCCGGCGCCAGTCACTGCGCGAGTTCGTGGAGCGCAAGGAGGCGGAGAACGAGTCCATCCGTGTGCCGCAGTCGGTGCTCGATGACGTCAATCGCACGACGTACAAGGCGCTCAGGGTCGACGAGTTCACCGCGCTGATCGATGCGCTGAAGAACCTGCGCCACCTCGGGCGCACGAAGAACAAGCTGCTCACCGACCGCGCCAAGCGACAGCTCGACCAGGCGGTCGACGACGCGGTGGCCACCATGCAGGCCTCGGTGGGCAAGCGGCCGAAGCGACGGGAAATCGGTACGCATGCGCCGGAGGCCGTCGTCAAGGAGGGCATACAGGACTGGTTCGCCTCGCACCGTAAGCTTTCCTCGCTGGTGCGCGCGATGGACGGCTACGTCGACGCCGGCGTGCTGTGGAACCTGGTCATCCGGCCCATGAACGAGCGCGGCGATTGGCAGGCGGACCAGAACGCGAAGGCCACCAAGGGCTTGCTCGCCATCTTCCAGGAGCACCTTCCCCAGCACTTCACGCTAGGCCAGGAACTCCGCCAGGAAATGGCGGTGCGCACGTTCGGCGCGGTGGGCAAGCCGGCGCTGCTGCGCAAGGTCTACTTCGAGCACATCGACTTCACCCTGCGGCGCGAGGAGATGATTGGCATCGCGCTCAACTGGGGCAACGAGACGAACCGCAAGCGCGTCATGTCCGGGTACGGCTGGAGCGAGGACCAGGTCAGCCAGATCCTCGACCGCCTGAACGAGGGCGAGTGGCGTTTCGTGCAGGGCGTGTGGGACTACCTCGACACGTACTGGGAGCAGATCGCGGAGAAGGAGCGCCGGGTCTCCGGCGTGGTGCCCAAGCGCGTGGAGCCGCTCAAGGTGCAGACCCGGTACGGCGAGTTCCGCGGGGGCTACTACCCCATCAAGTTCGACCACAAGCAGGACCCAAAGGCGGAGTCGAAGCTCGCGGAGCAGGCCGCGAAGGACGCCATGCGCGGCGCGATCGCACGGCAGACGACGCAGCGCGGGCACACGAGAGCGCGCGTCGAGGGCGACGTCGACATGCCCGTGCGCCTGGACTTCGGCGTCATGTTCGAGCACGTGCACCAGGTCGTGCACGACCTCGCCTGGCACGAGTGGCTGATCGACTTCGGCAAGCTGCTCAATCACAAGCGCTTCCGTCGGTCCGTCGTCGACCTCTACGGGCTGCCGGTGTACAAGCAGCTCAAGTCCGGGCTCGAGGCGATCGCGACCGGCGACGTCGCCGCGCAGACCATCTTCGAGCGCTCGGTGAACTGGCTGCGCACTGGCGTATCCATCGCCGGCATGGGCTGGTCCATCTGGACGTCGCTGCTGCAGCCGACCGGCCTGTCGCAGGCAGTGGCGCGGGTGGGGCCCAAGTACATGGGCCGCGCCCTCGTGCACTGGCTCGGCGACACCGCGCGCATGAACAACACCGTGGCCATGATCCACGCGAAGTCGATGTTCATGCGCAACCGCACCCGCACGCAGCTGCGCGAGATCAACGAGGTCAGGAACCGGGTGCGACGCGCCGGCGCCACGACCGCGGTGCAGGACTCGTTCTTCTGGCTGATCACCCGGGCGCAGATGGTGGCCGACGTGCCGACCTGGCTGGGCGCCTACGAGAAGGCAATCGACACCGGCGCCGACGAGGACACCGCGGTGCAGGTCGCGAACCAGGCCGTGCTCGATACCCAGGCCGGCGGCCAGGTCAAGGACCTCGCGCAGATTCAGCGCGGCTCACCGCTCATGAAGCTGTGGACGAACTTCTACTCGTACTTCTCGGCCACCTACCAGCTGACCGCGGAGGCGGTCGGGCGGGCCCGCACGCAGCGCTCGCCGGCGGCGCTCGGGCGCCTGGCCGTGGACCTGCTATTCATCTATGCACTTCCGGCAACGCTAACTGCATTAATGCATAGCGTGCTCAGGGGCGAGGGCCTGGACGACGAGGAGCTGGCAGAGAAGATCGTGAGGGAGAACTTGTCCTACATGCTCGGCACCATGGTGGGACTGCGCGAGCTCGGCAGTGCCGCTCAGGGTTATTACGGCTACGAGGGCCCGGCTGGCACGCGCTTCTTCTCCGAGCTTTCGAACGTGACGCGCCAAGTCGCGCAGGCTGAGATGGACGCACCGTTGTTCAAGGCGCTCAACAACGCCGCCGGCATCGCTCTGCACTATCCGGCCGCCCAGGTCGCGCGCACCACCGCCGGTTTCGTGGCCATGACCGAGGACGGCGAGACGAATCCCATGGTGCTGCTGTTCGGGCCGAGGAGGGAGCAATGAGTCAGGTCAGAGCATTACTACGCATGGCGCTCTCGGAGGCGAACAACGACGCGACCATCGTCGAGAACGCACCGAAGGTTCAGCTGGGCGAATTGGTCGACGCGGTGGCGCAGAGTATGTCGGCGCTGCGTCTGCCGCTGGAGGGCGCCCGCAATGACCTGGAGCTGCTGCAGGAACGCGTCGACACCGTGGTTACGGAACGCAACGATGCGCTCCATGAGCGCGATGCCGCGATGGAGCAGCACTCCGCGATGCAGGCCACGCTCTCGACAGAACGGGCTGTGCGCGGGCGGGCGGAGACGCAGCTCGAGGAAGCCCAGGCGCGCATCGCCGAGTGGCAACGCAAGCACGACACCGTGGCCGAGGCCTCGGCGCGCAACCAGGCCCTGCTCGATGAGCTGCGCGGCGAGCTCGACTCCACCCACCAGGTCGTACAGCGACTCACCGGCGAACTGAAAACCGAGCGTTCACGCCCGGCCCCGCCGGCGCCGGTGCGCCAGCCGGCACCTCGAGTCATTACCGAGCGCCCGGTGCCGCCCGAGAAGATCGAGTTCGAATACAGACGTAACTTCTCCGGCTTGCTGTCCAGCGTGACGATGCGAGCGGAGGGCTACGAGGACGCGACCGTGGACATCGTGCGCGGTCTGGACAACCGAATGCAGCAGCTGCAATTGAGAGGATAGCTTCGGCGGCGGGAGCGGTGCGGCGATGGTGAACCCTTCCTCCCCATCTTCGACCGTGCCGCTTTCGTCGCCGGCTTAACAAGCCTATGGCCACTACGTTTCGTGAAGCAGGCCTCGTCGCGGGCGCGGCCACCAAGAACCCTTGCCGGGTCGCGTCGGACTCCAACATCACGCTCTCCGGCGAGCAGACCATCGACGGCATCGCGGTCGTTTCAGGCGACCGGGTGCTGGTCAACGGCCAGACCGATGGCACCGAGAACGGCATATACGAGGCGGACACCGGCGCGTGGTCCAGGACCAAGGACTGCGACGGCAGCTACGACCTCGTCTCCGGCACCGCGGTATTCGTGCGCGACGGCACCAACGCCGGGATCTACTACCTCGACACTGCCGACCCGATCACCATCGGGACGACGTCGCTCAGCTGGAACCTCGCGAGCACCAACCTGGCGGTCGTCAGCGCGTTCATGCAGACGGTGCTCGACGACACCACGGCCGTGGCCGCTCGGCAGACGCTGATCATCGACAAGGTCGGCGCCGCGGTGGCGAGCGCCGCCACGCTGGACCTCGACTCCGCCACCGGCGACGCGGTGGAGGTGAGCGGGAGCGTGACCATCACCGCCATCACGCTCGCCGCCGGCGTCAAAAAATGGTGTGTTTTCTCGGGCGCTCCGCTGCTGACCGCGAGCGCGAATCTCAAGTGCTTCGGCGACTACGACATCCAGCTGAAGGCTGGCGACATCTGCCTGTTCTCGGGCGAGGCTTCAAGCGTCGTGCGCCTGGGCTACCACCAGCGCTGGACCGAGTTTGGCAGCGACGTCGTCGCAGCCGCCTCGCTGAACTTCGACCAGACGAACGGCAAAATCTTTGACATCACCGGCAATACCAATATCGCCGGCGTGACGCTCGGCGAAGGCCGCGAGCGCTTCGTGCGCTTCACGGGCACGCCGACGCTGACGCACAGCTCGACGTTCGCGATGCCGGGCGAGGCCGACATCGAGGTGCAGTCCGGTGACCGCGCGCTGTTCGTGGGCGGCAACGCGGCCGCGGCGGTGTTCGTGGGCGCGTTCCAGCGCGGAAAGATTCGACCGGCGATTCTCTCCACGGGGATCATGTCCGCGTCGTCGCTGCAGACCGAGGTGTCCACGACCTCGGGCACGAATATCGACTTCACCGGCATCCCGAGCGGCGTGAAGGCGATCGACATCATGCTCAATGGGGTGCAGTGCGGCACGACCTCGGAGCTGCTGATTCAACTTGGGGACTCCGGCGGCATCGAGGCCACGGGCTACACCGGCGGGTATTCAGGGGTGGCCACCTCGACACTGAGCACCGGCTTCAAATGCAACGACGGGAGCAATAACCAGGACACCCTGTACGGGGCAATGCGGCTCACGTTGCAGAGCAGCTCGGACCACACTTGGGCGTGCCAGTCGGTGTTCGGAACGTCCATCGTCGGCATCAGGGCGTGCGGCGGCATCAAGAGCCTGAGCGGGGAGCTGGACCGGGTGCGCCTCACGTCCCGCGACGGGGATACGTTCGCCGCGGGCTCGATGTCCATCCGGTATCAGGCATAAAAAAGGGCCCCCGAGGGGGCCCGAATGTGTGCCCGGGAGCCCAGCCTTACCCGGGCGACACCGGAGGGATCGTCTCTAGTCTAGCGCACCTCGTACGCCGTGCTCGCGGAAAAGCCGCCGGGCGGCCAGGGTGTCGGCAATGAACTTGGGCAAATGCTCGTCGAACGCGGCCTGGTAGCGATTCTCGGGCGTGACGTTCAGCAACACCGGCGGGAACTCGGGGTGGTAGCTGAAGAAGCGCCACAGGGGGAGCCCCGTCACCCACAGCCCGCCCTGCACCTGAAGGATGTGCGCGTCCGGCAGCGTGCCCTCGCCCCAGGCCTTGCGCAGGTAGCCGACGTGCTCCTTCTCGCTCGGGCACTTCACCTCGACGCCGGCGGTTTCCGTCAGCCAGTCCGGTGAGCAGCCGACCATGCGGTCCTCGTCCTTGTACACGAAGCCGCCGAGCTTCACCGCGTCGTCGTCGGTCAGCATCCGGTACAGGTCGATGGCCGCCGCCTCGAGCTCCAGACCACGGTCAGTCCAGTAGGACCCCTTGAACGTCTCCACCTCACGGCCCAGGCGCCACTCCGCGAGCAGTTCGTTGCGGTAGCCCTCCACCGTCGTGCCCTTGACGGCGTTGAGCTTCGCGGCGGTGACAATCTTGTCGAAGCAGCTGGCGGTGGGAATGCCAAGCCGGGCCTGCACCCACTCTTTCGAGCCTTGTTCGCATTGGACGACGATCATGGCGCACCCCCTATGAACATCGCGACGATCGCGATGGTGCCGTAGAAAACGATGCCGGCGCCGATGGCGGCGGCCACGGCGCACCAGAACGGCTCGTCACTGCTTGGCGGCTTGCTGGTCACGCTTCGCCTCCAGAGCCGTCACGGCACGGTTAAGATCCTTCGCGGCGATGTCCTCGTAGCGGTCGACCTTCATCACGATGGACAGGAACCGGTCGTGGTGCGCGCCTACCTCGTCGGCCATCGCGCGCAGGTCCGCGGCCTGCTCGTCGGTGATCTTTTTCGTACCCCCGAGTACGCCGTCGTCGTCTTCGGTCGTCACCAGGCTGTACGCGTTGATCAGCGCGTTGCGTTTGGCAAAGCTCGTGCTGCTCGCGCTCTTGTGCATGCTGGACACGGGGTTCTTGTCGTCGATGGGCGCGGTGAAGTCGGATGTCTCCTCGTGCCCCTCCCGGTGGCGCACAGTGCACGTCACGTGAATCTTCCCGTCGACGTACTCCTGGCTGAAGCTGTGGTTGA